>Ga0114931_10001270_pt1 | contig 32085 bp, 29 predicted proteins | sample 2SBtaG_FD_89579 | JGI IMG/M metagenome (GOLD analysis project Ga0114931, IMG submission 89579) | Deep subsurface microbial communities from Kolumbo volcano to uncover new lineages of life (NeLLi) - 2SBTROV14_V59a metaG | ecosystem: Environmental > Aquatic > Marine > Volcanic | place: Kolumbo...
ATAACCCCGCCTCCATCACCACCCAACGCAGGCTCCTGGCGCACGCCCTCGCACAGACCCTGCCGCGCTGCCCCACCTGCGGCGCAGATCATCATCAGCATCTTATGACACAGTAGTACTAGAGAACTGAACGATATCCACTCCACGGAAATCATCCGGGTCGATCATCCTCCCGCGAGCCCTTGGGAAAAAAGGGACAAAGATACTCTCCGGGACGCCAGACACCCCCATGGGGTATCCGCCCTGCATGGCGCGCGACCCTTCGTGAAGGGATTCACGAGCACCGCTTGCCAGGCAGCCCGCGAAGCGCATACGGTCGTTCGGGACGATGTGGATCGGTACCGCGGGACATTCGACCCCCTCCTCGGATCCCGGGGCGCGGGACGACACCTTCGATGCTAAGGGACCGGCCGCCGCGCGTAGGGCAGCAAACTGCACGAAACCGGTCAGGATTCGTTCATCGACGTTTCATCTTGCCGGCCGCCGGGCGCAGGTCGATCGTCCTCCCGACCGGTGGCGCCTCTCGGAGCGTTCGCGTCGGCCCCCCCGCCTGCGGCAGGGCGCCGGCACCGGCCGCGACGGACCCATCCGCCGAGCGACGGCATCCGCCGCGGCGGCGCACCCGGACAGGCGACGCGCGGGCCGGTGGTAACATGAAGGGCGTCACAGACGGGGGCCGGCCTGTGCAGTGACGCTCGCCTTGGAGGCCGGGCGCGCGTCGTGCGAGACCTTCCGGGAGTTGCGCCATGCGTGTGAAAGTGCTGCTGTTCGCCAGTCTCAGGCAGGCCGCGGGCCAGAGCGAGCTCGAGCTCGAGCTTCCCGACGCGTCGAGCGTCCGGACCGCGGCCGACGTCCTTCGGGGTCGGCTGGAGGAGCTGCGCCTCGACGGCGTGATGTGCGCCGTGAACGAGCGGTACGCCGATCCGAGCACCGCTCTCCGAGAGGGCGACACCGTCGCCTTCCTGCCGCCGGTGTCCGGCGGATGACGGCGGAGGCGCCCGCGCGCGGCGACATCCTGTCGGTCAGCCACGACCGCCTCGAGCTCCAGCCTCTGCTGGACGAGCTGACCGAGCCCTCCTGCGGCGCGCTGGCGTCGTTCATCGGTACGGTCCGCTCGCCGAATCTGGGCCAGGAGATCGACGCCATCGACTACCAGGGCTACGAGCCCATGATCCTGAGCGAGATGCGCCGCCTGGCGGACGAGCTCCACGCGCGCCACGCCATCGCGCGCCTGGCGATCGTGCATCGGCTGGGGCGCCTGCGCCCCGGCGAGGCCAGCCTGCTCATCGTCGTCTCGGCGGGCCACCGTGGGCCCGCCCTGCTGGCCTGCCAGGAGGCGCTCGAGCTCGCCAAGTCGCGTCTGCCGGTGTGGAAGTACGAGACGGGCAGCGCCGGCTCGGCGTACGTGCCGGGCAAGGCCGACGCCGGACCCACCCTGTGAGCGCAGCGACGTCCCGGTTCGGGGCCGTGGCCGCACCGCTCCCAACAGCGGGGTAGCGCCCCTGGCCCGATCGGATCGGCGCGACTCGCGCAGGCCACCATCGCGGAGACCGCACTGGTGCAGGTGGAGCAGCCCTCCGGGGCGGCTCCGGGCGCACCGGCGCCTCTACTGCCACGCGGTGGGCCCCGAGCTCGCTGTCTCGGGGCCCACCGCAGCTGTCATCCGGTTCCTCGCGTGGGCCCGTTGCACGCGGTCGGCGCGCCGCGCGCCAGGCGCGCGCCAGGCTCTATGCCGCTACCTCGGCCATCTCCTCGTCACGCCTGGCCGCGAGCCGGGAGCCGAGGAGCACCGTGAGCTCGTACAGCGCCAGCAGCGGCAGGAACACGAGGATGGGCATCACGATGGGGTCCGCGACCGGCGTGATCAACTCGGCGAAGGCGAACAGGGCGAAGTAGGTGATCTTGCGTGAGCGCCGGTACCAACGGGGTTCGACCAGCCCGAGGCTCATCGTCAGCACCATGATCACCGGGAACTCGAACGCGACGCCCATGGCGATCAGGATGAACAGCGCCATGTTGACGTACGCCGTGATCCCCGGAAGGTACTCGATGTTCGGCCCGTACTGCGACAGCAGGAAGCCCATCGTCGGCGTCAACAGCAGGTAGCCCGCCGCCGCTCCCAGCAGGAACAGCCCGATGACCGACAGCACCGTCGGCAGGGCGACCTTCTTCTCGCCATCGGTCAGTCCCGGCAGCACGAACGCCAGAATCTCGTAGAGCCAGACGGGGGACGAGACGATCAGCGAAGACCAGAACGCCAACTGCAAGCGGATCGTGAAGCCGTCGATGGGCCCGAAGCCGACCAGCTTCGTGTGGCGCAACGGTCGCTCGAGGATCGCCAACAGCTCGTTGGAGGCGAAGTACATGACGACCGTCGCCACCGCCAGCACGATCGCGATCACGAACAGCCGCCGGCGCAATTCCTCGAGATGATCGAGAAGTGCCATCGCGCGGTCCTTGTCGGGGCGGCGACGACCTTTCGTTTCGGCCATGATCGGGCCTCAGCTCCCTAGCTCTGGGCGTGCTCCTGCGCGACTTCGGGGGAAGGAGCGGGTTGGGACGGTGACGCGGGACGGGCGGGAGCGGCCGCGGGCGTCTCCGTGGCCTTGGGCGCGGACGCCGAGCTCTCCTCGCCGACGGCGCTCTTGAAGTCCTCGCTCATCTCCTTGCTGGCTTGCTTGAACTCGCGGATGCTCTTGCCCAGGCTCTTGCCGAACTCGGGCAGCTTCTTGGGCCCGAAGAGCAGCACGGCGAGGACAACGATGATCGCGATGTGGATGGGTTGCAGACCGAACATGGCGTTCTCCTTCCGAAGGGTCGAGCGGCCGCGACGCTCGCGACGGCCGCAGCGGCCCGCGGTCACACCTTGGGTGGCCGCTCCTCTTCCGCGTCGTCTTCCTCGTTCATGCCTTCCCTGAACGCGCCGACGGACCTGCCGAGCGACTTGACGACCTCTCGGATCTTGCCGGGCTTGAAGAAGGCGTAACCCAGCATCAGCAGAATGATCAACGCGGCCGGTTTAAGCACCCCCATCGCATCCTCCTTCCAGCGGACGGATCGCCGGGCCGCGGACCCGGAGGTTCGCTGCACGGGCACGTCGACGAGGCGGACGCCGAGCGCTCGTGCCGGTGGGCAGGCGCGCCACAGGCGAACCCGCTCGCTCCGGGCGATGTGCATCGGCCCGGTCCGAGCCCGCGCAGCGGTCCGTTCGCTCGCTGTCTGGTCGTGCGTGGGATTCGCTGGGTGTCGGAGCTGCCCCGCGGCTGCTCACGGTCCGCCTCCGGGGATCGGGTGTGGCGCCTCCCCGTTCGTACGCGTCCCTTCGCGACACGGCACGTCAAACGGTTACCCGATTTGGCGCCGGAGAGGACCGACCCTCTCGGCCACGCCGCCCACGGATGGGACGGGCGCGGCTTGGGACGCGCCACAATCGCACTGCGTTCCATATGGAAGCAAGGATGAATGTCCCGCCGCCGGACGACGGTCGCCCCGGGCGACCCGGAGCGCGAGGACAATCGTCTCTTGCCCGGACCAGCACGGGGCTCGACACTGAGCGCGAAGGTTCCCGAGCCAGTCCCGACCGACCCGGCCGGCTGGCCGAGAGCGAGCGGTGCTCTCCGGGGCCGCCCGGGCAACCAGGCGACCTGCCACGCGCAAAGGGCTCACCATCGCGGTCCGCGAAGGCGGGCCGTCTTGTGGGATGTCGCCGTAGGACGACCCCTACCTACAACCAGGAGGAATCATGAGCCAGAAGTCCAAACCTTGGTGGACGGTACCCGTGGGCCGGCGCACGGTCCTCAAGGGGATCGGCGCGACCGCGCTGCTCGGCGGCCTCCGGCCGGTCCTGGCCAACGCCCCGCACGGCCTCACGACCGACCGCGCCGTACGCCTGTCGGCGTCGCACTGGGGCGCCTTCCACGCCCACGTCGAGAGCGGCCGCGTCACGTACGTCGTACCGTTCGAGGGCGACCCGTTCCCGTCGCCGCTGATCCAGGCCCTGACCGACCGCCTCTACGCCGACAGTCGCGTGAAGTACCCGATGGTGCGCGCCGGCTTCCTCAAGGACGGCAAGGCCAGCGACACCACCATGCGCGGCCGCGACTCGTGGGTACGCGTCCCCTGGGACGAAGCCCTCGACCTCGTGGCGAGCGAGCTCAAGCGCGTCAAGGACGACTACGGCAACCCGGCCATCTACGGCGGCAGCTACGGCTGGTACAGCAACGGCAAGCTGCATGCCGCCCCCACCCTTCTCCGCCGCCTCCTGACCATGCACGGCGGCTTCGTGGACCGGATCGGCGACTACAGCACGGCCGCCTCGCAGGTGATCATGCCGCACGTGGTCGGCACCCTCGAGGTCTACGAGCAGCAGACCGCCTGGCCCGTCGTCATCGACAACACCGAGCTCGTGGTGCTCTGGGGCGCCGACCCCCTGGTGACCGACCAGATCGGCTGGGTCATCCCGGACCACTACGCCTACGAAGGGTTCCAGCAGCTCAAAGCCAAGGGCACCGAGGTCGTCTCGATCAACCCGTTCGTGACCGACACCGCCCAGTACGCCGGCGCGGAGACCATCCAGATCCGCCCCAACACCGACGTGGCGATGATGCTGGGCGTCGCCCACACCCTGTACAGCGAGAAGCTCCACAACACGGACTTCCTGGCCAAGTACACGGTCGGCTTCGACCAGTTCACCGACTACCTGACCGGCAAGAGCGACCGCCAGGAGAAGAGCGCCGAATGGGCTGCGGGCATCACGGGCGTGAGCGCGGACGCCATGAAGACGCTCGCGCGCAAGCTGGCGGCGAAGCGCACCATGCTGATGAGCGGCTGGGGCATCCAGCGCCAGCAGCACGGCGAGCAGCGGCACTGGATGCTCGTGACGCTCGCCTGCATGCTTGGCCAGATCGGCCTGCCGGGCGGCGGGTTCGGCCTCAGCTACCACTACAGCAACGGCGGCTCCCCGGCCGCCGACGCGCCCGGGCTCAGCGGGATCTCCTCCGGCGTGGGAACCGGCGGCGGCGCCGAGTGGCTCCAGACGGCATCGAAGGCCGTCCCGGTGGCGCGCATCTCCGACCTGCTCCTCAACCCCGGTCAGGTCATCGACTTCAACGGCCAGAAGATCACCTACCCGGACACCAAGCTCGTCTACTGGGCCGGCGGGAACCCCTTCCACCACCAGCAGGACCGCAACAAGCTCATCCGGGCCTGGCAGAAGCCCGAGACGATCATCGTGAACGAGCCGTGGTGGACCGCGACGGCGAAGTTCGCCGACATCGTGCTTCCGGCCAACAGCAGCCTGGAGCGCAACGACATCGACGTTCTCGGCGACTACTCCAACCAGTACATCATCGCCATGCAGAAAGCGGTCGACCCGATCTTCGAGTCGCGCAGCGACTACGACATCTTCTCCGACATCGCCAAGCGGCTCGGCTTCGGTGACAAGTTCACCGAGGGCAAGGGCGAGATGGACTGGCTGCGGCAGTTCTACGACGGAGCCGTGAAGGTCTCGGCCGGCAACGGCGTGACCCTGCCCGACTTCGACACCTTCTGGGAGAAGGGCAGCTTCCAGCTCCCCATCACCGATGCCGGCAAGACGTTCGTCCGCTACGCCGACTTCCGCGAGAACCCGGCCCTGAACCCGTTGGGAACCCCCTCGGGCAAGATCGAGATCTACTCCAAGACCATCGAGGGATTCGGCTACGACGACTGCCCGCCGCACCCCACCTGGATGGATCCGGTCGAGTGGGCCGGCAGCGCCAAGGCCGCGACCTACCCGCTCCAGCTGGTGTCGCCGCACCCCAAGGACCGCCTGCACTCGCAGCTCGACAACACCTGGGTGCGCCGCTGGCTCAACATCCAGGAGCGTGAACCGGTCTGGATCAACCCCGCCGACGCCGAAGCTCGCGGGCTCGTGCAGGGCGACGTGGCACGCGTGTTCAGCGAGCGGGGTCAGCTGCTGGCCGGCGTGTTCGTGACCGATCGCGTGATGAAGGGCGTCGTGGTCGTACACGAGGGCGCCTGGTACGACCCGGCCGAGCCGGGCGTCGAAGGAACGCTCGACAAGCACGGCGACGCCAACGTCCTCACCATCGACCTGCCCACCTCGAAGCTGGCGCAGGGCAACATCGCGCACACGGCCCTGGTGCAGGTCGAGAAGTACGACAAGCCCCTGCCAGCCGTGACCGCCTTCGACCCGCCACAAGGCGGATAGCGCGCGGGCGCGCCGACGCTCGAGGCTCGGCACGCACGGGCAGGATACGAAACGGGCCCCGACGATCACCGTCGGGGCCCGTCCTGTCCGCGTCGCGGCTGCCCCGGGGGCCTTCTCGCGGCACCGACCCGGGGTGTTCAGCCGGGGTCGGCCGCCGGCTCTCCCGCGCGGCCCGGAGCCGCAAGCACCGACCGCAGGCCGCCGGGGAGGTGCCTCACGTCCAGGAACCCCTCGGACTCCAGGTACAGCCCTACCAGCTCGCTGAAGAGGCCGCGTTCACACACCAGGAAGACCGGCCGGTCCTTGGGAACGTCGGGCAACTCGCCGTGCTGGACGGCCGCCAGCGGCAGCGGGCGCATGCCCGGCCAGCGCGCCCTGGCGCGCGGCCCCGGCGGCCGCGTGTCGAACACGGCCTCGCCCGCACGCAGGGCGGCCGCCAGCTCCTCCGGCGTGCACGAGCGCATCGGGTTAGTCGCTCTTCCGGGCCCGCCCGCTCGGCGGCAACGGCCTCTCGGGCACGCGCTGCTTCGGCCCGTAGGCGAGGCGGACCAGGCCGTAGGTCAAGACCGTGAAGACGGCGGGCGTGCCCACCACCAGCAGCCATGAGAGCAGCACGCCGATCCCCAGGTCGTTGCGATAGGCCACCAGCGTGCTGGCCATGAAGAAGCCCACGACCCCGACGGCCGCTCCCGTCCGCCAGGGGTACTGGCTGGGCAGCTCGAGGTAGCGCTGCTTCTTCCGCGAAGCGTCGAGGAACGGGAACACCAGGCCGAGGAGCACCACCAGGATGGGCACCACCAGACCGAGGAACTGCGGTCCGATCTCGATGCCGAGGAAGGAGAAGTTCCAGTCTGCGGGGATCATCTGCAGGAAGCCGTAGATCCACAGGAAGTACCACTCGGGCTTGACCTCCGGCGTCGACGGTCCGGGGGGCCTGAAGACCTCGATCGGGTTGGCGATGAAGACGGATGCCAGGATCGCCACGAGCCCCACGAACAGGCTGAACAGCACCGCCATGATGAGCGCCTGCTGCGGCCAGAACGGCACCCCCAGGATCTTGCCGGGCGCCACCTTCTCGGCGTACTTCGGTTGGGTGTGCTTCTGCAGGTACATGATCAGCACGTGGCCGACGATGAGCACTCCGAGCAAGAGCGGCAACCACAGGATGTGGATGGTGTTCAGCCTGGGCAGGGAGTGCTCCGTCGGGAACTCCCCTCCGAAGAACACCCCCGCGAACCAGTGGCCGATGATGGGCAGCGAGGACGCGATGTTGTAGCCGATCTTGGTGGCCGTGGCGGAGAACGCGTCGAACGGCAGCGAGTAGCCGGTGAATGCCGCGAAGATCGAGAAGCCCAGCAGCGCGATGCCGATGATCCAGTTGATCTCGCGCGGCTTCTTGTAGGCGCCGGTCACCAGGATCCTCAGCATGTGCAGGAACGCCGCGGCGATCATCACGTTGGCCGCCCAGTGATGGATGCTGCGGATGACCTTGCCGAAGGGCAGCGAGTCGATGAAGCGGACCGAGGCGTAGGCCGCCGGAAGCTTCTCCGTACCCGCCTGGATGATGCGGATGGACGGTTCGAAGTTGATGGACAGGAAGATTCCGGTGAGCACTAGCGTCATGAAGGCGAACAGGGTGATCTCGCCCAGGAAGAACGAGTGGTGCACCGGGAAGGCCTTGCGCAGGAACTTGTCGTAGAAGCGCCTCAGGTAGAGGCGTTCGTCGAGCCATCGGAGCATCGCGTCCTCCTACTGGGGGCCGACCGGCGTCATGAAGCCGCCGGCGACGACCACCGCATCGCCAACGAGTTTCAGCGGGAGCACGGGCAGGTCGCGCGGGGCAGGACCCGCCATCACCTTGCCGTCGTCACGCGGATCGAACTGGGCGTGGTGACAGGGGCAATGGAACCACTCGTGAGCAGCGTCCCACAGGCTCACCGTGCAGCCCAGGTGGGTGCAGACGGCGGAGTAGGCCACCACGCCGCCCGCAGCGTGTTCCGTGGTGGTCGCGCTCAGGTCCGCGGGACGGAAGCGCGCCACCAGCGCCAGGTTGTTCACGATGCCGCTCTTGACGACCTTCGTCTTGGGGTCCATCGGGTAGACCATCTTGCCGGCCGCACCGACCTCGAGGTCGGCGGCGGCCAGGACGCGGCTCGGGTCGTCGGAACACGAGCCGGTCGCCCTCGGCGGGCGGCTCGGTCTCGGGCGTGACCTGCGCGATGGGATGCAGCCCGGCCGTCACGCTGAGGATCGACACGCCCCCCACCGTGAGGGCGATGCCCACGCCGATGCCTGCTTGCAGGAAGCGCCTGCGGCGTATGCGCTCCTCGTCCTCGACGCTCCGTCCCTCCCCGCGCGTCACGGCACGCGCCGCGGCCGCCGCGAGCTGCTCGGCCCGGTCCTGGTCGGCACTCACCACGGCACCTCCGAATCCTCGGGCTCGGCGCGGACGTCCTCGTCCTGGAAGTACCGCTTGTAGAGGGCCAGCACCGCGGCCACCGCGATCGCGATGAGCCCGAACACGACCCCCTCGGCCGTGGGCCGCGTCTCCTGCGTGCGCTGGCTGAGCAGGATGAGTTGGGCGAAGACGCCCGACAGCGCGACCACGACGAAGACGAGCGCGGCGAGGATCCACAGCTTGCGGCCGGGGCGCGCGGCGCGCTTCTCCGGCCGCAGCTCCTGGCCCTCGAGCCAGACCGAGACCAGGCCGATCAGGGCGTAGAGGACCAGCACCATGCCGAGGCTCACCAGGCCGATCTGGCCGACGGAGAACTCGACGGGGGCGTGCCCCTCGAGCCTCGCGATGTGGAGCCCGTCGAGGTAGGCCACGAAGAACAGGCCCAGGCCCACCAGGAAGGCGAAGATGGGGAACACGTGATCGTTGCGGTACATCTCAGCCCGCTCCCCGCGCGGTGTGCGAACGCGTGACCACGTTCATCACATCCCCTTCGCGTGATACTGCAGGTACTTGGTGATCAGGTCGACCTGGGTCGGATCGAGCGCGGTCTTCGGAACCATGTTCTTCAGCGTGCCCGGCCACTGGTTGGCCGTATAGGCGTCGGCCGGGTGCAGGGCATGGCAGGCGCTGCAGGTCGAGGCGTAGAGGTCCTGGGCCTTCGTCCACAACGTGTCGAGATTGCCGGCCAGCACGTTGTTGCTCACGGTGCCCACGACGCTGACGTGCGACCACTCGCTGCCGTAGTCGTCCTTCTTCTTCTCGATGACGGTGCGGGCCTTCTGCCCGGCGTCGTTCAGCGTCGCGAGGATGATCCGCTCGCCCATCTGGGCGAACACCACCGACTCGGCCCCGAGCATCGACCAGCCCTCGACCGTGACCGAGGCGGTGCCGCCGGTGCTAGCGTCGACGGTCACGGGCGTGCCGAGGGTCACCGTGCCGAGCTCCGTGCCGTCCTTGGCCTCGAGCGTCGCGGAGGACGTCACGAAGTCCTGCCCGCCGGCCGCGGACGCGGCGCCGGATCCGGCGGCGGGCTGCCCCGCTTCACCGCTTTGCGGCGCGCTGGGCTGAGCAGCGCCGGTGTCGGGCTGGGTGGCCTCGGGTTGCGCGGGCTGCGCCGGCGTCGCGGCCTGCGGCGCGCTGGGCTGCGCAGGCTGTGTTGGCTGCGCGGGCTGTGCCGGCGTCGCGGCCTGCGGCGCGCTAGGCTGCGCAGGCTGCGTTGGCTGGCTCGGTTGGGCGGGCTGCGCCGCTTCCGGCTGGGCGGGCTGCGCCGCCTCGGGCTGGGCCGGTTGCGCCGCGGGCGCGGAGGCCGCGGCGACCTTGCCCGCGTCGTCCACCGTGACGCCGCCGAAGGCGTTGCCCCAGCTGTTCCGCACGTAGGTCGCGACCCCGGCGAGCTGCTGGGCATCCAGCGAGGCGAACGCCGGCATCGTGCCTGCACCCTTGGCGACGGTGTTCAGGACGGTGTCGACCTGCGCCAGGGCATCGTTGCCTGCCAGCGCCGGGATCGCGGGGGGCATGCCCTCTCCCGAGGCCTGGTGGCAGGCCGCACAGTTGTCGCCGTACACCTTCTCACCGCTCGCGAGCAGCGCGGAGTCCACGGGGACGGCTGGAGCCTCGGCCGTAGCGCCTGCCTTGCCGCTGCCGGGCGCGTACAGGTTGTAGGTAGGGACCAGCACGAAGAAGAGATAGACGCCGCCGAAGATCACGAGGCCCGCCAGGAAGTACCACCAGGGCGAGACCCCCACCCGCTTGGGGCGCGGCGGCGGAGCCGGCGGCGTGAAGTCGACGCCGACGCGCCCGGAGACGGTGGCCCCGGGCTCGAGGCCGGTCACCACCTGCTCGGTTTCGTTGTGCACGACGAACGGGACGACGTGCTCCGACGTACGGCCGGAGGCGTCCACCCGGACCACGCGCATGACGTGGTCGCCGTTCGGCAGTGCGGTGGTGTCGAGCTCGACGTGGAACGGCGCCTCGGTGATCACCTGGGCGGGCTCCACCACGTCGTCCAGGTAGACCTCGATGCGCGGGCGTGCGTCGAACGATGCGTGGTCGGGGCTGCTCACTAGCCATCAACCTCCTCGCGCAGAACGAGTGTCCATGACGCTTGGCGCGCGCCTCGGGACCCTCCCCCAACGTTCGCGTTCAACGGGGCCGTCGCGCTTCCGGCCGCGACCGCCCTCCTTCTGTGGAGCTGGCCGTCGATCCTGGACGGCTGTCTCTGGGCGCTCGGCGCCGTGATGCACGGCCACCCTTCGACGGGTCTGCGCCGACCGACATGCATGCACGCGCGTCGCCCTTGCCCCCCCGCGGCGCGAGCGGAGCGCCCGGAAGCGCGCCTTTCGTGCCAGGGCATGCCGCAGCCGAATTGTCGCACCCACGGCATGGGACAAAGGCCCCGGTTCATCGGACGGCCGCGGGCTCGCCCTCGGGTTCGCTCACCTCGAGCATCCCCGCCTCGGCCTCGAAACCGACCCGTTTGTGGGTACCGTCGCAGAAAGGCTTGTCGCACGACTGGCCACAACGGCACAGGGCCAGCTTGGGTCGATCGAGGACGCGCTCCTGTCCGTTGAAGGTGAACGCTGTGCCTGCCGGCAGGTCGATGACGATCGAGCCGTTCTCGCGTAGGCGGATGTGCATGCGGTTCGCTCCCTGGCAAGAAGGGCGACCGTACTGGAGGCAAACGTCATTATACGCGCCCACCGGGGCGCCCATGCGACACCCGCGCGAACGGCCGGAGCGGGACCTTCGTCCCTGACCACGCCTTCGGAGCCGGCGGTACGTTGAGGAGGTAGCCACGTCTGGGGGCGCCCGGACGACCTTGCTCGGCATGTCGACGATGCCTCCGAGGCCGGCCGGTTGGCAAGGGTTGGCGGTGGTAGCGTGTCCCGGACGCCCGGACCACAAACGACATCGAAGGAGCGACGGGCGGGTACGCGCGCCGTCCTCGTGCACGTCAGGACTCCCGCGACCGTGAGCCGTCGCCGACGGAGTCGGTCGTGACGCCGGTGCACGAGCCCAGGCCGTCTGGCGCCATCGGTGTCGACGACGCGGTCGCGGCCGTGTCGCAGGCGGCCGGGACGGCCGCGCTGGAGACGGTCTCCGTGTCCGAGGCGCTGGACCGCGTCCTGGCGAAGGACCTCGAGAGCCTGGACGACCTACCCAACCACGCGTCCTCCGCCATGGACGGCTACGCTTGCCGCGCCCGCGATACCGTCGATGCCTCGCCGGCGGTCCCGCTCGGGCTCCGTGTCGTGGGGAGTGCGCCGGCCGGCCATGCCTACGGCGGCACGCTCGGCCCCGGAGCGGCCGTTTCCATTTACACGGGCGCGCCCCTGCCCGACGGCGCCGATGCGGTGGTCCGCCTCGAGGACGTCGAGCGTCGCGGGGACACCGTGTGGCTGACGGCCCCCGCCGACGGTCACGACGTGCGGAGGCGCGCGGAGCAGCTCCGCACGGGCACGACCTACCTCCGCAAGGGCACCCTCATGACGCCGCGGGCGGTCCTGCTGGCCGCGGCCATGGGCCATGGGGCCGTACCGGTCGCGAGCCGACCCCGTGTGCTGGTGGTGGTGACCGGCGACGAGGTGGTGCGCTCCCCGGCCCGCCCGGCGAGGGGTCAGGTGTTCGATGCCAACGGCCCCTCGGTTGCGGCGCTGGCGGCCCGGGCCGGTGGCGAGGTCCTCGAGATCCACCACGCCCCGGACGACCTCGGCAGCCTGGCCCGCTACCTGTTGCACCGCGCGCCCGGCGTCGACCTGATCCTCTCGGTCGGCGGGGTCTCACTGGGGCGCTTCGATGTGGTCCACCAGCTTCTTCATGACCACGCCAAGGCCGAACGGGCCTTCGCCGGAGTTCTCTGCCGCCCGGGCGGGCCCGTCTCCTTCGGAAGCTTCGCCGGCGTTCCTCTGCTGGCGCTCCCCGGCAACCCGGTCGCGGCCGCCATCACGTTCCAGGTCCTGGGGCTGGCCTGGTTCCACCGCCGGCTGGGGCGGTCCGATCCTGCGCCCTTCCTGTCCCGTAGCACGGCGCGCGCGGGCGGAGCGTTCCGCCACGCCGGACCCAAGACGGGGTTCTGGCCTGCCAACCTTGCCCACGACCCCGCATCCGGCGCGACGATCGTCGAGCCCGTGGACCGCGGCGCCCCCGCCGGGCCGAGCCAGCTCCAGAGGACGGACGTCCTCGCCATCACGTGGCCCTGGGCGTCGGTCGACGAAGGCGGGCGGATCGAGGTGATGGCGCTTGCCTAGCATCGGACCTCACGCGTTGCGCCGGGCCGGCCGGCCGGCAACGACGACGATCACACCGACGAACCCCGCGCGAGCGGGCACGAACCAGAACCGCCGTTGGTCGTGGCGGTTCGCATGAACGGAGGCACGTATGCACGCCACCAGGCACGCCAACACGAACGCGACCGGCAGCTCCGTCGAACGGGCAGATCTCTACCGCTGGTTCTCGTCGTTGTTGGCCCGGGAGCTCGATACCGCCGCCTGGGCGAGCCATACCGACGACGCGTTCCTCTCGGCGCTCACGGAGCAGGCCCGCGTGCTCGACATCGAGGACAGCGTCTCCACCCTCCGCGATTATCTGAGCACGCACAGCGGCGATGATCCCGACGAAGCCGTGCTGGCGCTCGCGGTCGACTACGCCCGGCTGTTCATCGGCCCCGGACCCGGCGAGGCGCCGCCCTACGAGTCGCTCTACGAGGGACCCAAGGCCCGCCTGTACGGCGAAGCCTACGCGGACGTGATCGACTTCCTGCACAGCGAAGGGATCGTCGTCGACGACAGCTTCCACGCGCCCGCCGACCACGCCGCCGTCGAACTCTCCGTCATGGCCCACCTGCTCGATCGCCTCGAGGAAGGCGACACAGCGGCCGGCCTGCACGCGGCCACCTTCTTCCGCCGCCACCTCACGAGCTGGTTCCCCCAGTGGTGCGAACGGGTGCAGGAGACCGCCGAGACCGGCTTCTACCGTGGCGTGTCCCGGTTCCTCGATGCCTTCCTCCACACCGAAGCGATGCACTGGCAGACACCGGTCGCCCCATGAGGGACTCCTACGGCCGAGACGTCCGCTACCTGCGGATCTCGGTCACGGACTTCTGCAACTTCCGGTGCCGGTATTGCATGCCGGCCGAAGGCGTGAAGGCGACGGCGCACGACGACCTGCTGCGCTTCGACGAGATCACCCGGATCGCGTGCATCGCCACCAGCCTGGGCATCCACAGCTTCCGCCTCACCGGCGGCGAACCGCTCGTCCGGCGCGGCATCGTCGATCTCGTGAAGCTCCTGCGGGATTCCTGCGACATCCAGGACCTCTCCATGACGACGAACGCCTTCCTGCTGCCGGGGCTCGCGCGCGAGCTGAAGGAGGCGGGCCTCGACCGGGTCAACATCAGCATCGACTCGCTCGACCCCGAGAAGTTCCGCTGGATCGCCCGCGGCGGCGACTTGGACACCGTCCTGCGCGGCATCGACGCCGCCCTCGAGGCCGATCTCACGCCGGTCAAGACCAACACCGTGGTCATGGGCGGCGTCAACGACGACGAGATCCTGCCGCTCATCGAATATCTCACCCTGACCCGACCCATCGCCGCGCGCTTCATCGAGTACATGCCGATCGGCGAAGCGCCGCGGGCCGGTCTGGAGTTCGTGGACCTCTCGAAGAAGCGCGACGAGCTGGCGCGGACCTACGGCCTCGAACCGACAAGGCCGGCACGAGGCAACGGCCCGGCGCGGTACTGGCGTGTACCGGGCGCGACGGGCATGGTGGGGTTCATCACGCCGGTCTCGGACAAGTACTGTGCCACCTGCAGCCGCCTGCGCCTGGACGCGCGCGGCACGGTCCGGCCCTGCCTCGCCTTCGACTTCGGTGTGTCGCTCCGGGACGCTCTGCGCAACGAGGGCCCGGAGCGCGTGCGCGAGCTCATCGAGTGCATCGTGCTGCAGAAGCCGAAGGAGCACCACTGGGACCTCGGGCAGGTGACGCCGCTCGCCATGTCGAGCCTGGGCGGGTAGCGCACGGCCGGGCCCCCCACGTGACGAGCGCCGGCCCACCGCCCGGGCGCGCGCTGTCGTTGCGACGACGGCTCAGGGCCGGAAGCCCGGGACTACCTTCGCGACGTCGGCGACCCAGATGTCGAAGCTGCCGCTCCGGTCGCTGCTGAAGGCGACCTGCGTGCCGTCCGGGCTCCAGGAGGGGAACATCGCGTCGGCCCCGAGCCCCTGGGTGAGATCGACGGCCCGCCCGCCGTCGGGCCGCACCAGCCACACGGCGGCCATCAGGTCACGGTTCCAGGACCAGAGCGCGACCCACCGTCCGTCGGGGCTCCAGCTCGGGCTGCGGTCGGCCAGCGTCGGGCTCGGCCCCAGCAGCAAGGGATCGGTGCCGTCGGGACGGGTGAGCCAGGTCTTGTACGACAGCGCCGCCTGTCCGGTGGGAAGCATGACCAACGCCGGCATCTGCAGCGCAATCCGCTTGCCGTCGGGGCTCCAGGTGGAGCTACCGGCCGCCTGGCCCAGGTCCATGGGAAGCAGGGTCGAGCCGGGGACCGCGCTCGGCGTGGCGGCGTAGTCGGGCCTACCGGCGCCATCGAGCGGGAAGGTCATCCGCCACAACCCGAACGCGCCGCCGTCGGCCACCTGGTACGCGATCTGCCGTCCATCGGGCGACCACTGCGGCCGGCTGGGCATCGTCTGGTCGGGAGGCGAGACCCGCCGGGAGGATCCGCCGGCGAGGCTCAGCAGGTCGAGCGTCCAGGTTCCCTGGTCGTCGCGCGCCTGGTAGGCGATGGCGCGGCCGTCCGGGCTCCACACGGGGAAGGCGACCATGGCAACGTCCGTCAGGCGCCGGGCCCCCGACCCGTCGGCGTTCACCAGCCAGAGGTTCCCCCGATCGGCCGAGTCCGACGCCCAGTAGACGATGCGTGTGCCGTCGGGGCTCCAGTTGGCCCAGCCGGCGTTCCCGTCGTGCGTGAGGGCATACCGTTCGCCGCCGTCCGCCGCCATGAGCCAGAGCGCGAAGCGCCCGTCGGAGCTCTCGGCCTCGTACAGGATGCGACGCCCATCCGGCGACCACATCGGCGCGGACGCACGGGCCCCGTCGTCGGTCAGGCGGCGGAAGCCCGCAGGCACGGGCGTGGTGGGCGCGGGCGTGGGGACCTGCGTGAAGACGTCCGCAGGCGCGTCGTTGTGCGCCGGCAACGCGCCCGTGATGCGATGGCACTGGCTGCAGCCGTGGGCGAAGAGGCCCAGGTTGACCGGTTGCTGCCGGACCGGGAGTCCGGTGATGGAGGCGCTGCTCTCGAGGGTGACGACCGGTTTCAGCACGCCCTGCTGGTCGTAGGCGTCGGCCTGGGGCTCCGCCCGGCCGAGCACCGGGCCCAGGCGGGCCTCCGTGGCCGGCTCCGGTGTCGTCTGCCCCAGCGCCATCAGCACCACGACGACGAAGGGCGCCACGAGCCCGAGCGTGCGCCAGCGGTGGGCGCGGCCGGGGGGATGATCGTTCCAAGGTCGGGCCAAGGCTCTCTCCTCTCATGGTCCCGTCGGGAGCTGCGGGCCCGGACCTGGAGGTCCGGGCCCGCAGCCGACGTCATGGCCGGACGCGTCCGCGTGCCGCCGCTAGGACTGCTCCTCCGGCGGTGTGAACGCCGTGACGTACGGGAGGGTGCCGGTGAACTTCTCGACCTGAGCGAGCGCCGTCTTGGACGGGTTGCCGTCGGACAGCTTCGAGTCCGGCTCGTCCGAGGTGACCATGTTCACGCAGCCGTGCTTGTCGAGGGAGTTCGGCTTGCTGGGGTCGATGGGGTCGTACCAGCCGCCCTCCTCCATGCGGATCACGCCGGGCCGGGTCTGGTCCGTCACGACCGCCCCTGCGAGGAACTCACCCCGGTCGTTGAACACGCGCACCACGTCACCGTCCGCGATCCCGCGCGCCTTCGCGTCGTCCGGGTGGATCCACACCGGCTCGCGCTCGCGCACGTGGTACCAGTCCCGGATGAAGGTGTTGTCGAGCTGCGTGTGCAGCCGGTACTTCGGGTGCGCGCTCAGCACGTGCAGCGGGTACTGCTTCGCCTTCTCGCTGCCGAGCCACTCGAAGGGCTCGAGCCAGGTCGGGTGCGGCGGGCAGTCGTCGTAGTTGAACGACGCGATCTTCTGCGAGTAGATCTCGATCTTGCCCGACGGCGTGCCGAGCGGGTTCAGCGCTGGATTGGCGACGAAATCGCTGTAGGCGACCGCGCTCATGGCCTTGGGGTCGTCCGGGAACGACAGGAACTCGCGGTCCCAGAAGTTGTCGAAGTCCGGCATGTCGAGGCCGCGGGCCTGCCCCTGCTTCTGGGCCACGCCGTAGGCCTGGCGCAGCCAGTCCATCTCGTCCTTGCCCTCGGTGAACTGGTCCTTGATGCCGAGCTTGTCCGCGATGTCGAGGTAGATGTCGTAGTCGCTTCGCGCCTCGAACAGCGGGTCGACGACCTTCTTCATCGCCAGGATGTAGTGGCTGGTGCTGGTGATGTCGTTGCGCTCCATGGTGGTCGTCGCCGGCAGCACGATGTCGGCGAACTTCGCCGTGGGCGTCCAGTTGTAGTCGTTGACGATGGTCACTTCGGGCCGCTGCCAGGCCTTGACGACGCGGTTGATGTCCATGGAGTGCACGAACGGGTTGCCGCCCGCCCACATCACCAGCTTGATGTCGGGGTAGGTGATCTTCTGGCCGTTGTAGTCGATGGTCTTGCCGGGGTTCTGGAGCAGGTCCGCCCACATGTTCACCGGCACGAAGTCCTTGACCGGGTTGCTGGCTAGGGCGCCGTACTGGCTGCTCTGCGACCCCAGCCCCGGCACGAACGGCGCGGTCCCGGAGGGAACGCCCAGGCCGGGGGGGAAGCCCATCAGCACCCCGCCGCCGGGCTTGCCGAGGCCGCCCAGCATGGCGGAGAGCGTGACCATCATCCACACCGGTTGCTCGCCGTGGTCGGCGCGCTGGAGGGAGTAGCCCCCCATCAGGGCGGTCTGGGCGCGGTTCTTGGCCATGCGGCGGGCCAGGTTGCGGATGGCGTCCGCGCTGATGTCCGTGATGGGCGCCGCCCACTCGGGGCTCTTGGGCTGCCCGTCGGACTTGCCCGTCAGGTAATCGGCGAACTTGTCGAACCCCACCGTGTACTTGTCCAGATAGTCCTGATCGTGCAGCTTCTCCGTGTAGAGCACGTGCGCGAGGCCCAGCATCAGCGCCGTATCGGTGTTCGGCCGGATCGCGATGCGCTCGGTGTTCAGGTACTGATCCGTGTCACCCTCGACGGGGTTGATCGAGACGATCGGGATGCCCGCATCCTTGAGCTTCTTGAACCACTGGTAGTCGAAGTGGCTCCCGTCCCCGCCGTAGAAGACCTCGTCGTTGATGAGCGGGTTGAAGCCGAAGAACACCAGCAGCTTGCTGTTGTCGAGGAACGTCGGCCAGGTCGAGGCCTGCGGGCTGGCATCGCCCAGCACGTGCGGCATGATGACCGGCAGCACCGGGGCGCTGTAGGTGTTGACGTAGTAGACGTAGCCGCCGAACAGGGCGAGGAGCCGGTGCAGCGCGCCGAACGAGGTATGGAGCCGGCCGGCGCTCTCCCAGCCGTAGCTGCCGCCGTAGATCGAGCTGTTGCCGAACTGGCTCTTCACCCGCTGCAGCTGCTCGGCCACCATGCCGATGGCCTCGTCCCACGACACCCGCACAAACGGCTCCGCGCCGCGCTTGGTGGTGTCGCTCTTCTCCCGGTTCTGGTAGAAGCCCTTGCGCACCATGGGAAAGCGGATGCGCGACGGCGAGTACAGCAGGTCGGGCATCGCCTGCATCATGGGGCTGGGCTGCACGTCGTCCTTGAAGGGGATCGCCCGCACGAAGCGCCCGCCCTTGACCTCGGCGTAGAACGTGCCCCAGTGCGCGACGTGGAGGTTGGTGTGGCTGTCGAAGTTCGGCAGGCTGCCCATCTTGGCGCCGTACGGCTGCGCCCTGACCAGGCCGCCGACGGCGAGGCCCCCCAGGACCGCGCCACTGTGCTGCAAGAACGTGCGTCGATTGATCTTCATCGTCAGGCTGTCCCTTCATGGAGGATCGCCGGGCCGTACGGACCCGGCGGAAGCGCCGCAACCCGTCACAGAGCGGGGTGTTCGGGCCGGTCGATGGTCGTCTCCGAAGCGGATCGCCTCCCTTCGCCGAACGCGCCTCCGGGCCGCACACACGACAAAAGGGACTGCCGTGGCAGTCCCTTTGCGATGCTGGCAGGTCGACCGGTTGCCCGGACGGCCCCGGAGGGGCGGATGACCCCTCGGCCGGGAGGGCCCGTTCGGCCCAAGCGGCTCGGGTGCTCGAGGGACACTACCAGTCGGTAGGGAACCCGGATAGGGACGCTTGTCCCTGCGCTGGCCGGTACCGGGCAGGCGCTCGGACCCGCGTTAGGATGGACGCGGTGCGCTCCCGTTGGCGCAGACCGCGGTGACCGGAACCGGAACGCCCGCCGGCCGCCGATGCTCGCTGCACGGGCGTCGGAGGTTCCTGTTGAGAGCCAGCACTGTGCGTGTCCTGGGGGCCCTCTTCTTCGTAGTCATCGTGGCGGCACCGTTCGCGGCCGCCGAGGATCTCGTGGTCTATGCCGCGTCCAGCCTCACCGAGGCGTTCCAGCAGACGGCGAAGGCCTTCGAGGCGGCCCACCCGGGCGCGCACGTGCTGCTGAACTTCGGGGGGTCCTCCACGCTCTCCACGCAGATCGCGCAGGGCGCCCCGGCCGACGTCTTCGCCAGCGCGAACGTGGCCCAGATGGCCGTAGTGGTCGACGACGGCCTCATCGCCGAGCCGCCCGTCGACTTCGCCGGCAACAAGCTCGTGGTGGTGGCCGCCTCGGGCACCACCATCACGTCCGCTCGGGATCTGGCGAGCAAGGGCATCCGCATCGTCCTGGCCGGACCCGCGGTCCCGGTCGGCGCGTACACCCGCCAGTCCCTCCAGAAGCTGGACGCGATCTACGGGCCCTACTTCTCCAGGCGCGTATGGCCAACGTCGTCTCCGAGGAGCTCAACGTTCGCGAGGTCGCCGCCAAGGTCGAACTCGGCGAAGCCGATGCCGCGATCGTCTACACCACCGATGCCGCCGTGATGCACGGCGTCGACGTGGTGCAGATCCCGGACCAGGCGAATGTGGTGGCCCGCTACCAGATCGCTGCCGTGAAGGCGTCGGCGCACCTGCCGCTCGCCCGCGCCTTCGTCGACTACGTGCTGTCGTCCTCGGGGCAGGCCATCTTGCAGCAGCACGGGTTCACCGCGGCGCCCTGACCGGTGGCCGCCCATCCGCGACCGCGCCTCCACCGAGGGCGCGGCATCTCGCTGGTCCAGGTGTCCGCGACCGTCGTGGTGCTCGTGCTGCTGGTGCTGCCGATCGCGACGCTGCTCGTGCGCGCGGCGTCGCCCTCGCTGCTGTCGAACCTGCTGCACCCCGCAGCCGTGGACGCCCTGCGGCTCAGCCTGGTCACCACGGCCATCAGCATGGCCCTCACGTTGCTCCTCGGCACCCCCGTGGCGTACCTGCTGGCGCGCCAGCGGTTCGCCGGCATGCGCTGGCTCGACGCTCTGATCGACATGCCCATCGTCCTGCCCCCCGTCGTGGCGGGCGTGAGCCTCCTGCTCGTGTTCGGCCGGCGTGGGCTGCTCGGCGGTCTGCTCGATGACGCGGGCATCCACCTCGCTTTCACCACGGCGGCCGTGGTCATGGCGCAGATGTTCGTGGCCAGCCCCTACTACATCCGGACGATGAAGGGGGGCTTCAGCGCCGTGTCGGAGCGCCTCGAGGCCGTCTCGTGGACGCTGGGGAAGAGCCGGGCGCAGACCTTCTGGCGGGTGACGCTGCCGCTGGCGCTTCCCTACCTGGGCGAAGGGCTGGTGCTCGCCTGGGCGCGGGCGCTGGGCGAGTTCGGCGCGACGATCGTGTTCGAGGGCAGCCTGCAGGGGCGCACCCGGACCATGCCGCTGGCCATCTATACGGCGCTCGAGCAGGACCTCGGAAGCGCCCTGGCCCTCTCCGCCGTGCTCGCGGTCACGGCGTTCGCCCTGCTGGTGTCCTTCCGCTTCGTACTGAGCGTGCGCGAGGTGGCCCCGTGAGCTCCGGCGCGCCCACCCTGGACCTCGACTTCGAGCTGCGGCTCGGCGGCTTCACGCTCGGGCCCACCTTGAGCACGCACAGCCGGCGCGTTGCGCTCTTCGGGCCCTCGGGCTCCGGGAAGAGCCTCACGTTGGAGGTCATCGCGGGCCTGGCCCGGCCGGACGCCGGTCGGGTACGCGTCCTGGGGAACGTCCTGTTCGACGCCTCGGCGCGGCGCGACCTCTCCCCCCAGGATCGCCGGATGGGCTACGTGCCGCAGCAGTACCACCTGTTCCCGCACATGAGCGCCGCGGAGAACGTGCGCTATGGGCTGCGTGGACGCGCCGGCAGCGACGCCCGCGTGCGCGAGCTGCTCGGCGTGGTGGGGCTCGCCGGCCTGGAGCGGCGCTTCCCCAGGCAGCTTTCCGGCGGCCAGCAGCAGCGCGTTGCGTTCGCCCGCGCCCTCGCCGGCGATCCGCGACTGCTGCTCCTCGACGAGCCGTTCTCCGCGCTCGACGAGGTGGTGCGCATCCAGCTCCGCCACTACCTCTCCGAGATGCTGGAGCGCATCGGCACGCCCACGCTGCTCGTCACCCACGACCTGGTGGAGGCCACCATGCTGGCGGACACGCTCGTCGTGCTGCGGCGCGGCTCCGTCGTGCAGGTCGGCAGCGGCGAGGACCTGTTCCTGCGGCCGGCGGACGCCGGCGTCGCCGATCTGGTGGGGATGAGCAATCGCCTGCACGGCACGGTCGAGGACGTGCGGGACGACAGCATGTGGGTGCGCTGGGAGGGTCGACTGCTTCGGGCGCCCGGCGCCGGATACCGGCCGGGCTCGACCGTGACGCTGGGCGTGCGACCCGAGAACGTGCTGCTGCCGCCGCTGGGGGCGCCCACGGACGGCCTGGTGCCGACCACCATCGCCCGAACCGTCCAGGAGGGGCTGTCGTTCCGCCTGGGGCTGACGACCGAGGCCGGCACGGCGCTGGAGATGCTCCTGTCACAGCGCATCTACCGGCGCTACGACCTGCGGCCCGGCCAGCGCCTCGGCGTGAGGCTCGAGCCGCACTACCTGTGGCCGCTCGCGGTGAGCGAGGCCGGCCGGCCGGCCGGGACGTGAACGAACGCGCCTAGCGGCCCGCGCGGGCCGCAGCGCTACTGCCCCTTGGCGTGCGCCTGCAGGTACCGCGTGACGAGATCGAGGTCGGCCTGGTCCAGCGAGGCGTTCTTGCCCATGGCCTTGAGGATCCCCGGCCACTGGTTGGCCGTGAACTCGGTCGGCGCGTGCAGCGAGTGACAGGCGCTGCAACGGGTGTCGTACACCTGCTGGCCGGCCTTCCAGACCGCGTCGGCGCTCGAAGCCAGGTCCTTGGTGGCCACCCAGCCCGTGACCGTGACCTGCTGCCACGAGCTTCCGTAGTCATCCTTCTTGGACTCCCCGGCCTTGCGGTCGGCCTTGGCGTCGCCGTTCAGCACCAGCAGCACGATGCGTTCACCCACGCCCTTGAAGACCACCGTGTCGCTGCCCTGCATCGACCAGCCCTCCAGCTGCACGTGCGAGTCCGCGCCCGACGTGTCCAGCACGGTGACGGCCGTTCCCGGCGTGACGGTGCCCTGTGCCGTTCCGCCCGCGCTGGCCAGGAGCGGGGTGGTGGCGTTGGCGTACATGGTCGTCTGGGCCTGGGCGGCGGCCGTCGTCACGATCGCCAGCGCCGCCAGCCCGGCCAGCCATTTCGAGAGGATCCGTCCCACCGACGGGGCATCGAAGCTCGTACCGTTCATCGTCTTCCGTCCTTCCGCTCGAATCGCCCCCAGACGCGCCTTTTGGCGGGCCTCGGCACCTGCGGGGCCGGCACCATGAGACGCCGGACCCCGCGACCCACGGGTCGCCGATGGAAGCGTAGGTCCGGGTCTTCGGCCGCAAAAGGGACAAATGTCGCGGGCCGGCTTCGGTACGAACGTCCCTGGAAGGCCGTAATCGGCGCCAAACACAATGGAGGAGCCGTCGACCCCCGCCCTGGCGCCCGCCGCTTGACCTAGGTCATGGCGGTCGTCGGAATGGCGGGGCAGGCTAATGAACGAGGTGCCCGAGCCGCGCCCCGGTTCGCGAGGGAGCGCGGCCGAGAGGGAGACCCCTCTCCGGCGCCAGCCGGGCGACCGACTGACGTGCCCAGCGCAAAGGGACACCCACCCAGCACCGCCTCGCGCATCGCACACATGCATGGAGGTTGGAATGGCGAAGATCTCACGTCGCCTCTTCCTCAAGGGTGCCGGGGCCGTCGCGGTCGCTGCGCCCCTGGTGGGTCGGCTTGCCGCAGCGCAATCGGTCAGCGGGCCCAGTCTCGAGACGTCCCAGGGCTTCACCGCAACGCACTGGGGCGGCGGGTACAGCACGGTCGAGGGCGGTCGGTTCATCCAGACGACCGCGTTCCTGGAGGACCCATTCCCCTCGCCGGTGCTGGAAGGCTTCCCGAGCCGCGTCTATAGCCCGATGCGCGTCAAGTACCCCATGGTGCGTGCGTCGTACCTGGCCGACGGGGTGGCGAGCGCGGCGAACCGGGGCAAGGACCGCTTCGTGCGCGTGAGCTGGGACAAGGCCCTCGACCTCGTGGCCAACGAGCTGAAGCGCGTCAAGACCACGTACGGGAACCACAGCGTGTTCGCCGGCACGGTCGATTGGCACGGAGCCGGCAAGCTCCACAACGCCCCGGTGCTGCTCCGACGCCTGCTCAACATGCACGGCGGCTTCGTCGACTCGAGCGGCGACTTCAGCGTGCAGGCCGCCATGACGGTGCTCCCCCACGTGACGGGGACCATCGAGGTCTACGAGCAGATGACCGCGTGGCCGAGCGTGCTCGACAACACGACGCTGGTCGTGCTGTGGGGCGCCGATCTGCTCAAGAACAACCAGATCGGCTGGACGCCCGCCGACCACTACGCCTACGGCGCGATCCAGCAGCTCAAGCAACGCGGGACGCGGGTGCTCTCCGTGGACCCGGTGCGCACGGACGCTGCCGAGTTCCTCGGCGCAGAGTGGATCGCTCCCCGCCCCAACACCGACGTCGCCCTCATGCTCGGCATCGCCTACACCCTGCTCGACGAGAAGCTGCACGACACGGACTTCCTGCAGAAGTACACCTTCGGCTTCGAGTCGTTCGCCGACTACCTGACGGGCAAGGCGGACGGTCAGCAGAAGACGCCCGAGTGGGCCGCCGCGATCAGCGGGGTGCCGGCGGATCGGATCCGGCAGCTCGCGCGCGAGATGGCCAAGGCCCGCACGATGATCATGGCCGGCTGGGCCATCCAGCGCCAGGATCACGGCGAGCAGGCGCCCTGGATGATCGTGACCCTGGCGGCGATGCTCGGGCAGATCGGCCTGCCCGGCGGAGGCTTCGGCTTCAGCTACCACTACGCCAGTGGCGGTTCGCCGGCGGCCCACGCCCCGAGCCTTCCCGGCATCGATGCCGGGCCCTCCGGTGACGTCCTCACCCTGCCCTACGACCGCGTGGTGAGCGATCTGCTGCTCGGGCCCGGCAAGCAGGTGCCCTTCAACGGCGAGACCGTCACCTTCCCGGACGTGAAGATGGTGTACTGGTCCGGCGGGAACCCGTTCAGCCACCAGCCCGACCGCAGCCGCCTGATCGAGGCCTGGCGGCGCCCGGAGACGGTGGTCGTCCACGACCCCTTCTGGACGCTGACGGCGAAGTTCGCCGACATCGTGCTCCCGGTCAACACCACCTTCGAGCGCAACGACATCGACGTCCTGGGCGAGTACAGCAACCGCGCCATCGTGGCGATGCAGAAGGTGATCGACCCGCTCTTCGAGTCCCGCAGCGACTACGACATCTACGGCGACATCGCCGACCGCCTCGGCTTCAAGGACAAGTACACCGAAGGCCGCGACGAGATGGCGTGGGTGCGCTACCTCTACGGTGCGGCGCAGGAGGCCGCCCAGAAGCAGAACATCGCCATGCCCGACTTCGACGCCTTCTGGGCCGAAGGGTACGTGAGCTTCGCCGTGCCCAAGGAGGCCGAGCAGTTCGTGCGGTTCGGCGACTTCCGCTCCAACCCGGCCCTCAACCCGCTCGGCACCCCGTCGGGCCGCTTCGAGCTCTACTCGAAGACGATCGAGGGGTTCGGGTACAAGGACTGCCCGCCGCACGCGACCTGGCTCGAGCCCGCCGAGTGGCTCGGCAGCGCCGATACCAAGGACTACCCCTTCCACCTGCTCTCCGCGCACCCCAAGAACCGCCTCCACTCGCAGATGGACAACACCTGGATCCGGCAGTGGGACGAGGTCTCGGACCGCGAGCCCATCTGGATCCACCCCGCCGACGCAGCCGATCTCGGGATCGTCGCCGGCGACGTGGTCAAGGTCGAGAGCAAGCGCGGCGCCTTCCTTGCCGGCCCGGTGCTCACCGACCGCGTCAGCCGCCACGTGGTGCTCTGCCACGAGGGCGCCTGGCCCGACCCCGAGCAGCCCGAGCCCGGAGCGACCGACCTGCACGGCAACATCAACACCACCACGCTGGACAAGGGGACGTCGAGCCTTGCCCAGGGCAACATCGCCAACACCGTGCTCGTGCGCATCGCGAAGGTGACGGGCGACGTTCCGCGCGTCTCCTCGTTCGTGCCCCCCAAGGGCGCCTGAGCGCCGGCCTTCCCCGCGGCGGCCGCCCGGACCTCGTCGGTCCGGGCGGCCGCCGCCGTTCAGCTACCGCACGGGTCCGCGCGGTGGCGCTCCAGGTCGTCCGGCCGGTTGACGTTGCGGAACACGGCCCCGCCACAGGCTGCCACGACGGCGTCCTCGCTGACTTCGACGATCTCGACAGCGGACAGCAGCTCGTGCATACTCCGCACGCCGGCATCGAGGAGGGCCGCCACCTCGCCGCGTGCCGCGCGGTGGTAGAGAGCGGCGAGCGGCTCCAGCCGGCCGTGGGCGCGGCGCACCACCACCGACCGTCCCGTACCCGCGAAGCTGCACAGGAACCGCCAGTACGCCGGCGTCAAGCACGGCAGGTCGCACGCCGTCAGCGCCAGCCGGCGCCGCTCGCGGCCTCGAGAGCGGCCTCCAGCCCCGCCAGCGGGCCCAGCCCGGGCCGCAGGTCGGGGACGAAGCGCACGCCGGACACGCCGTAGTCGCGCCCCACCAGCAGCCGCTCGCGCGCGGGGGCCAGGCTGTCGAGGGCGCGCTCCAGCAGGGTCCGCCCGCCGAGCGAAGCCAGCGCCTTGTCGGTGCCGAAGCGCGACGAGCGGCCGCCGCAGAGCACCACACCGGTGATCTCCTCGAAGGTCGGTGCGCGGTGACTCAGGGCTCCGGCCGCGTCCATGTGCCGGACCGCCCGCCCTCCTTGCGGAGCAGGCGCACCGATTCGATCACGATCCCCTTGGAAGCGCCCTTGAGCATGTCGTAGAGGGTCAGCGCGGCCACCGACGCGGCGGTCAGGGCCTCCATCTCGACGCCGGTGGAGGCCGTCGTCTTGCAGGTGGCCACGAAGCGCACCCGCTCCCCCTCGACGGCGCCGCGCACCTCCACGTTGGTGAGGGGCAGGGGGTGCGCCAGAGGGATCAGCTCGGACGCGCGCTTCGCGCCCATGATGCCCGCCAGCTCGGCCACCTGCACGGGATCCCCCTTGTGGCCCCCGTCCAGCACCCAGGCGAGGGCGGCCGCCGGCAACACGACGACGGCCTCCGCCGTCGCGCTTCGAACGGTCGGGGCCTTGCCGCCTACGTCCACCATGGTGGGGTGGCCGTCCTTGAAATGCGTCGACGCCATGAGGCATTGTACGTCCGCGGCGCGGCGCTCCCCTTCCAACCTCCAGGCCGGCACGGCCCCCGTGAGCCGGCCGGCGCTCGACGCCCCCGCGCAGCGCCCGGCGAGGGAGGACCCTATCCGGTCGCGGCTTCGGCGCCCAGCGCCAGGAACGCCTCCACCACGGCGGGGTCGAAGTGGCGCCCGGCCTCGGCACGGATGTGCGCGATGGCCTCGGCATGGGTCCAGGCCGGCCGGTAGGGACGATCGCTGGTGAGCGCGTCGTACACGTCCGCCACCGCGAAGATGCGGGCGGCCAGCGGGATCGCTTCGCTTTCCAACCCCAGCGGGTAGCCCGCGCCGTCCCAGCGCTCGTGGTGGGCGGCCGGGATGGCCAGCGCGGGCTTGAGGAAGTCGATCGGGGCCAGCAGGTCGGCGGCGTAGATGGTGTGCTGCCGCATGCGCCCCCACTCCTCGTCGGTCAACGGGCCGGGCTTCTGCAGGATGGCGTCGGGCACGCCCATCTTGCCGATGTCGTGGAGCAGCGCGCCGCGCCGGATGTGGAGGAGCTCGTCCTCGTCCCGGAACCCCATGGTCCGCGCCAGCCGCAGCGTCAGCTCGGTGACCCGGCGCGAGTGCCCCTCGGTCTCCTTGTCGCGCAGGTCGAGCGCGCGCGACCAGCCCTCGATCGTCGCGTCGTAGGCGGCGCGCAGCTCGCGGTTGCTGGCCGCCAGATCGGACACGAGCGCGGCGTTGTCTATGAGGATGGCCCCCTGCGTCGCCACCATGGCGAGGAACGTCGTCCAGTCGGCACCGACGGCAAGCGGGCTGCGGTGCGCCACCACCAGACCGCCGCGCAGGCCGCCGCGCGCGTGCATGGGCGTGGCCGCGAGCAGCTCGAGCCGCTCGGCGTCGACGGCCACCCCCGTGCGCTGCATGCCTTCGATGCGTTCCCATCCCTGCACCAGATAGGGCTCGCCGTCGGCCATCGCCTGCCCCACCAGCCCGGCGCCGGCGGGCAGCCTCCGGGCTTCGGGCGGGACGGTCGCACCGCGGGCCTCGAAGAGCTCGAGCTCGCCGCCGTCCGCGGTGGTCACGTACAGCGCGGCCACGTCGACCCCGAGCCCCTCACGGGCCGCCTCCAGGAACGCCGCCACCGCCGCAGGCAGGTCGGTTCCGGCCGTGATGGCCGCGTCGATGTGCCGCAGCGTAGTCAACCGCTGCACCTGCGTCTGGAGGTCGCGGTTGAGCGTGCGGATGCTCTCGCGGGCGCGCGCCTGCTCGGTGATGTCGCGCTTCGCCGCCACGAAGTGCTCGATCGCGCCCCGCGGCCCGATGACGGGCGTGATGCTCATGGCCTCGCGGTACTCGCTGCCGCCCTTGCGCCGGTTGATGAGCTCGCCGCTCCACGGCCTTCCGTCGGTGATGGTCTCCCACAGCGAGCGGTAGAAGTCGGCGCCCTGCCGGCCCGACCCCAGCATGCGGGTGTGCGCGCCCACGAGCTCGCCCTCGTCGTAGCCCGTCAGCTCCAGCGCGCGCGGGTTCGCCCACTCGATGATGCCCTCGGGGTCGGTCACGACGATCCCCACCGGGGCGGCCTGCAGGGCGGTGAGCTGGAGCCGGAGCCGCGCCTCGTCCGCCTCCTCGCGGGTCCGGTCGAGGAGCGTGCCCACCACGGTGCGCTCCCCTTCGAGCGTGACCAGCTGCTCGAGCACCTCCACCGGCACCACCGAGCCGTCGCGCCGCACGCCCCGGAAGCGGAAGCGCCGGGTTTCGTCCCCGTCGGTCCCCGTCCGGGCGATCCGGTCGTCGACCCACGGCCGGTCGTCCGGGTGCACCACGTCGCCCGGCGCGAGCCGCTCGACGATCTCCTCGGGCGTGTAGTCGAAGGTCGCGGCGAACGCGGCGTTGACGTACACGAATCGTCCGTCCCGGATGGAGTAGGTGCCGGCCAGCATGTTGGCCGCGATCTGCTCCAGGCGCCGTTCGCTCGCCCGAAGCTCGTGCTCCAGCGCGCGGCGGCGTTCGAAGGCGGCCGTGAGCTGCCGGTCGCGGCGCCGGAAGAGCCCGACGGCGACGCCGAACGCGATCGTGACGAGCGCGGTCGGGAGCCCGGGCAGCGCCACGCGTGAGAAGGGAGCCACGTGGTGGAGCACCGAGGCCGTCAGGACCGAGTGCAGGAGCAACGCCACCAGCGCCGAGCCGGCACCGCCCACCAGCCCGAAACTCCAGCCCGCAACGGCGACCGGCACCAGCATGAGGGACGCGGTGTCCATCGCCAGCGCAGGCTCCAGCGCGAAGAACGCCGCGACATAGACGACGAAGCCTCCGATGACGGAGGCGACCTCCCCAGCGGTCCGCCTGTCGATGCGCCTCATGGGCCACCCATCTCCTGCCTCGGCATTCTAAGGCCGCCCCTTCGAGCGGGCCCGCGGAATCCTAACAGGGCCCCGCCGGCCCTGCGGGGTCGCGCCGGCCTTCGAGCGGGGCCGGACCGTCGGCCCGTAGACAGGCGCGCGACGGAGCGGCTCTGTAGAGTGGGCCGAGACGGAGGAGAGCATGCGCTACAGACCCCTCGGCAGGACCGGGACGCTCGTATCGGAGCTGTGCCTCGGCACCATGACCTTCGGCGGCGAAGGTATGTGGGAGCACATCGGCACGCAGCAGCAGGCGGAGGCGACCGACCTGGTGCGGCGCGCCCTCGAGGGCGGCGTGAACTTCATCGACACCGCCAACGTCTACTCCCACGGCACCAGCGAACGCATGCTGGGCCAGGCGCTACAGGACCTCGGCGTGGAACGCAGCCGGGTCGTGCTGGCGACCAAGGTGCGCGGCCGCATGGCGCCCGATGCCAACGGCTCGGGGCTGAGCCGCGGGCACATCGTCGACCAGGTGCACCGCAGCCTGGAGCGGCTCCAGACCGACCATCTCGACCTCTACCAGATCCACGGCTTCGATCCCTTGACGCCGCTGGAGACGACCCTGCGCGCGCTCACCGGCCTGGTGCGCGAGGGCACGGTGCGCGCCGTCGGCGCCAGCAACCTGGCGGCCTGGCAGCTCGCCAGGGCGCTCTGGATCAGCGACGTGGAGGGGCTCGAGCGCTTCGAGAGCCTGCAGGCCTACTACACCGTGGCGGGCCGCGACCTGGAGCGCGAGGTGGTGCCGCTCCTGAGCGACCAGCAGCTGGGCCTCCTGGTGTGGAGCCCGCTGGCCGGCGGGCTGCTGTCGGGCAAGTACGACCGCACCACCGACAAGGCCGGCGGCGCACGTCGCGACAGCTTCGACTTCCCGCCCGTGAACCGCGAGCGCGCGTGGGACGTCGTCGACGTCCTGCGCGAGATCGGCGCGGCGAAGGGCGCCAGCGTGGCACAGCTCGCACTGGCCTGGCTGCTGCACCAGGAGGTCGTGACCAGCGTCATCATCGGCGCCAAGAACATGGGCCAGCTCGAGGAAAACCTGGCCAGCGTCGAGGTGCGCTTCACGGACGAGGAGCTCGTCCGCATCGACGAGGTCAGCGCGCTGCCGCCGGAGTATCCGGGTTGGATGGTCGCCCGGCAGGGCGGCGACCGCGACCTCGAGCGGCTGGCCGAGAACGTGCCGCCGCTGCTGGGGGCGAAGGAAGCGGAGGGCTAGCAGCCGCAGCGTCGGGGGCACCGAGCGGCCTCTCCCCCGCGCCTCCCGTGGCGCCCGCTACGGCGCCCGCTACGGCGCGGCGGGGCCGGCCGCGCCCGCGGCGGCCGTGTCCATGGCGGCGACCTTGGCGCCTGGAGCACCCACTGTCGCTAAACGCCCGTGTCTCGGCGCGGAACGCCGCTCCCACCGCGACGAGCAGCTTCATGGCGCCGGCCCCCGCTGACAGCAGCGTCAGGTCCCACCTGGCGACGGCGCCCGAGAGCGGCTGCGAGACCGGCGCCAGTCCCGTGTTGGTGAGCATGTCCTTTCTGCGTTTGTCAGCCTACCCGCGCGCGGGGATCACAGAAGCTCATGGGTAAGAAGAAGCCGGCTCAGCGGCCTACCCCCGCGTGCGCGGGGATCACCGCGGGGTTGGTCCCGACGGGCGTCTTGTACGTGGCCTACCCCCGCGTGCGCGGGGATCACAGGCTGATGAGGATGCGGTCCGCCGTGCCGCTCGGCCTACCCCCGCGTGCGCGGGGATCACGATGGTGAACGCCTGACCAGCGTTCCATGTCTCTGCCTACCCCCGCGTGCGCGGGGATCACGGGACGACCACCAGTACAGAGCGAGGCCCTATCGGCCTACCCCCGCGTGCGCGGGGATCACCGCGGGGCCCGGAGCGGTGGGGCGGATGCAGATGGCCTACCCCCGCGTGCGCGGGGATCACGCGTCGACCTCGACTCCGTAGAGCGTGCTGGCGGGCCTACCCCCGCGTGCGCGGGGATCACCTGGTACCGGACGGCGTCCGACCGTGCTCACATGGCCTACCCCCGCGTGCGCGGGGATCACCGGTTAGCGTCAGAGGGGGGCGTCGAGGCGAGGGGCCTACCCCCGCGTGCGCGGGGATCACTTCGATCATTCCGGGCTGACCGGGCTATCAGCGGGCCTACCCCCGCGTGCGCGGGGATCACGTGGCTCACGACGTGCCTGGTGACGGTGAGCGGGGCCTACCCCCGCGTGCGCGGGGATCACAGTGGCGCATATCCGGGCCCGTCGTGATAATGCGGCCTACCCCCGCGTGCGCGGGGATCACTGCATGGTGCGGATCTGGTTGGCGCCGCCCTTCGGCCTACCCCTGCGTGCGCGGGGATCACGGGGATTTTCCCGGCGCGTTTGCTCGGGTGGACGGCCTACCCCCGCGTGCGCGGGGATCACGAGGCGCCTGTTCGGACCCGTGCGGGACCGCTCGGCCTACCCCCGCGTGCGCGGGGATCACCCGGCCGGGGATGACGAGCAAGGGGCCCTCCAGGGCCTACCCCCGCGTGCGCGGGGATCACGCCCGCGCCCTCTCCGCGGCGTCCTGCGCCTCCGGCCTACCCCCGCGTGCGCGGGGATCACGGCCATGGTCTGTCCAGCGCGTCACAGCCTGCAGGCCTACCCCCGCGTGCGCGGGGATCACCGGTGGCCAGCCTCGGGCTCGGCGGGCGCGTGAGGCCTACCCCCGCGTGCGCGGGGATCACCGCGATATCGTCCCGCTATGGCGCCAGACAAACGGCCTACCCCCGCGTGCGCGGGGATCACCTCGTGTGCCATCTTGTTTCTCCTTCCTCGCGCGGCCTACCCCCGCGTGCGCGGGGATCACGGCGTGAACCTGATAAGAACCTGATAATCAGTGGGCCTACCCCCGCGTGCGCGGGGATCACTCGACCTGGTGGTGCTGCAGCAGGCCAGCCACCGGCCTACCCCCGCGTGCGCGGGGATCACGGCCTCCCGGGAGCAACACTGCCGCTCGTCAACGGCCTACCCCCGCGTGCGCGGGGATCACCCGTCGGCAGGGCCTCCCAATCCACCGCCACGCGGCCTACCCCCGCGTGCGCGGGGATCACTTGCCGGGGCGAATACTGTGCAGTTCGGCTTCCGGCCTACCCCCGCGTGCGCGGGGATCAC
>Ga0114931_10001271_pt1 | contig 32083 bp, 26 predicted proteins | sample 2SBtaG_FD_89579 | JGI IMG/M metagenome (GOLD analysis project Ga0114931, IMG submission 89579) | Deep subsurface microbial communities from Kolumbo volcano to uncover new lineages of life (NeLLi) - 2SBTROV14_V59a metaG | ecosystem: Environmental > Aquatic > Marine > Volcanic | place: Kolumbo...
AACCAAATAGTAAAAAAATTACCACTGCAATTGAAAAAGAATTAAAGAAAAGCTAATAATAAAAATGATAATCTTTTAACTTGATTGCAAAGCAGTCAAATAATTATAAATATTTTTCCTTTAGTATTTTTAAGTGGTGTTCAACGTGTCCGGGAATTATATATTGAAAAGCGTTTACAGTAAATTCACTTTTGTTTGCATTTCCCCTTCTCATTAAAATATCATCGGAAAAATTTTTAAACATAATAATATTTGCTTGTCTTAAAGCCACAAACTCTTTAAGTAGATTTACTAGGCTTCTATCATTAAAAAAACCTTCATTTACGTAATCGTCTTGCTCAAAACCTGGAAGAATTTGTTTTTCTCCCCTGGCAAAACATAGTGCACGGTATGCTAAAATTCTTTCGGTGTCAACCAAATGACCTATTATTTCTTTTATTGTCCACTTTCCTTCGGCATAAGCATAATCTCCATTATCTTCAGATACTCTTTTGAACAGTTCCGAAATTTCTGTCATTTGCATTTCCATAAAATTCAAAATATCATCGCTTTCAATTTGTTCAACATAATTGTGATAATAATCTGCATATTCATCTTTTGTCGGTTTTGGCATATAAGCTCCTTTAGATACAAACTGCTTCACCAAATTATTATAGATGAAGCAGCTAAATTAATCGTATATAATATTTTGGATAAGTTCAATTATTTATTTCGGTTAATGATCTTTTAATAATTACAACTGACTCTAAAATTTGCTCTTCAGTAATTACAAGTGGAGGAGCAAAACGTATAATGTGTTTATGAGTCGGTTTTGCCAGCAAGCCATTTTCTTTCATTTTAACACAGACATCCCAAGCTTCTTTTCCATCTTTGGGTTTGATAACTATCGCATTCAATAAACCCTTTCCACGAACGAGTTCAATCATATCAGAATCAATTTTCATTAATTCATCTCGAAATAGTTTACCCAATCTTTCTGCATTTTCCGATAACTTTTCATCTTTTAGTACCTGTAAAGCAGCTACTGCAACTTTTGCCGACAGTGGATTACCACCGAAAGTTGAGCCGTGTTCGCCGGGTTTGATGACTAACATTATATCATCATCAGCAAGTACAGCTGAAATGGGCATTGTCCCGCCGGAAAGTGCTTTACCTAGAATTAAAATATCAGGCCTTACATTCTCGTGATCGCAGGCAAGCATCTTTCCTGTACGTGCAAGTCCTGTCTGCACTTCATCGGCAATAAATAAAACATTTTTAGATTTACACAATTCATAAGCTTTAGAAAGATAACCTTCATCAGGTACCATTACACCGGCTTCCCCCTGGATTGGTTCTACAAGAAATCCAGCAACATTTTTGTCTTTGAGTGCTTTTTCAAGTGCATTAATATCATTATATGGAATTTGGATAAATCCCGGTGTGTAAGGTCCAAAGCCTTTATATGAGTCCGGATCGCTCGACATAGAAATTATTGTTATTGTTCTGCCGTGAAAATTATCTTTACAAACAATAATTTTTGCTTCGTTTTCTTTAATTCCTTTTTTGTCGTATGCCCATCTTCTGCAAAGTTTAATTGCTGTCTCATCTGCTTCGGCACCGGAATTCATTGGAAGTACTTTATCATAACCAAAAAATTCAGTAATATACTTTTCATAAGGACCGAGACAATTATTAAAAAATGCCCTTGATGTAAGAGTTAAAACTTTTGCTTGTTCAATCATCGCAGCAACAATTTTAGGATGGCAATGGCCCTGGTTAACTGCAGAATATGCTGAAAGGAAATCAAAATATTTTTTACCTTCAACATCCCATACAAAAACTCCTTTCCCTTTTGCAAGAACTGCAGGTAGTGGATGATAATTATGTGCACCATAATTTTCTTCAAGTTTAATAAAATCTTGTGAAACCATATTCTACCTTCTTTTATTTTTAATAATTAATTTTTATTAATGTAATGGTCGCAAAATTTGCGTCCACTACAAGTAATTTTTTCATTCCCAAATTTTTACTTCAAAAAGTCCTTTTGAATTTGCAACACCCCTAAACATACCTTTAGTATTAAAAGAGAAAACATAATTTCCGTCTTTATCTACGGCAATAATTCCGCCTGAGCCGGGTTTTAATCTTTTATGTATCATTTCATCGGCAGCTTGTTTTAAAGAATATCCTTTATACTCCATTAAAGCTGAAATATTAAAAGCTACGGTGTTCCTTATAAATAACTCTCCAATTCCGGTTGCTGAAACTCCGCAGGTTTTATTGTTGGCATAAGTTCCGGCATTTATTAATGGTGAGTCACCTACTCTTCCGTGCATTTTATCAGAGAGTCCGCCTGTAGATGTTCCTGCAGCAATATTACCATATATATCAATTGCAACACAGCCGACCGTACCGTGTTTATCAATTTTTTTATTATGTCTTTTTTTCCAATTCTTAAGTCGTCTTGGTGTATCAAAGTAATGATTATTAACAATTTCAACCCCAACTTCCCTACCAAACTGATCTGCACCGGGACCGGCTAATAAAACATGTTTTGTTTTTTCTTTAACTTCTCTTGCAAGAGTGATTGGATGTTTTATAATTGTAACTCCTGCAACAGCACCGGTAGAAAGGTTTTTCCCGTCCATTATTGAAGCATCCAATTCGTGAGTGCCTTTTGCAGTAAAAACAGCACCCTTACCCGCATTAAAATTAGGATTATCTTCCATATATCTAATCACTTGCTCAACGGCATCTATACTTTTTCCGCCTTTTGATAGAATATTTTTGCCTATAGATAAAGCAGTTTTTAAAGATTTCAAGTAAATATTTTTGGTTGAATCCGGTATATCTTTACTTATATATCCCGCTCCACCGTGTATTACTATTGTATAATTTTTATTTGTTTTGTTCTGAGCAATTGTATCAGAATTTAATGATGTAAAAAACAACATCATTAAAAAACCGATAAAAATTGATCCTAAAAAAAAGCTCCTAAATTTAAACATGATTTTTCCTTTTTTAATAAGTGAAAAATAATAGTAAAATAGTTTATGTAAAAACTATGAATTCATTCTTATATATTTCTATCTCAAATCAATAATGCCATAATAGCTTTTTGAACGTGCAATCTGTTTTCAGCTTCGTCAAAAATAACAGAATTAGTCGAATCAGCTACTTCGTTGACAACTTCCTCACCACGGTGTGCCGGCAAGCAATGCATAAATAAATAATCATCTTTTGCATTTTTTATTAATTCAGGATTAACCTGGTATGCAGCAAATTTTATTTTTCTCTCCGCCGATTCTTTTTCCTGCCCCATGCTTGCCCATACATCTGTGTAAACGATATCAGTATTTTTTACAGCAGCGACCGGGTCATCTAATATTTCAATTTTACTTCCCATATATTTTGCATTATTTTCTGAATTTTTTACAATTTCAGAATCAGGTTTATAGCCTGAAGGTGATGCAATCGAAATATCCATTCCCACCTTTGAACAACCGTTAAGAAGACTGTTAGCCATATTATTTCCGTCACCAACATAAGCAAGTTTTAATCCTTTTAATTTTCTTTTCTTCTCCCGAATGGTGAACAGGTCTGATAATACCTGGCAAGGATGAAGTAGGTCGGTTAATCCGTTTATCACAGGGATTGAACCGTATTTGGCAAGGTCTGTTACATCCCGGTGATCGAAAGTTCTGATCATAATTCCATTTAAATATCTTGATAAAACTTTTGCGGTATCGCTGATATTTTCACTTTTCTTTAACTGCAGATCATTCTGATTAAAATATAACCCCATACCACCTAGTTGATAAATACCCACTTCAAATGAAACCCTGGTGCGTGTAGATGGTTTCGAGAATATCATTCCAAGTGTTTTCCCCTCGAGCAATTTGTGAGGTTCGCCTGAAATTTGTTTTTCTTTTAATCCTTGGCTCAGATCAAAAATCTGGTAAATTTCTTCCAAGGTTAAATCGTTTATTGAGATTAAACTTTTTCCTTTCATATTTACTGACATAATTTTTCCTGAAATTTAATTGTTTGAAATTATTTTTGTCCCGCTATCCGGATCAGATAGTTTGGCAGAATCTGTAATAATAGCTTCTTCTCCACCATTTTTAATAAAATCCATTGCAGCCATAATTTTTGGTGCCATACTGCCTTCACCAAACTCACCTTTATCAAGGTAACTTTGTGCTTCTTCTACAGTTAAAGTATCGAGTGCTATTTGATTAGGTTTATTAAAATTTATATATACTTTTGATACATCCGTAAGAATATATAATTTTTGTGCACCAATAGACGAGGCAAGTAATGCAGATGCTAAGTCTTTATCAATCACTGCCTCAACACCGTGCAATATTTTATCACCATTCATGAAAACAGGAACACCTCCGCCACCGACAGTAATTACTATATTTCCTTTAGAAGCTAAACTTTTAATTACTTTCTTATTTAATATTTCTTGAGGTTGTGGAGAAGCAACAACTCTTCTCCATCCTCTCTTCATTGAATCTTCTTTAAACACCCAGTTATTATTTCTTGCAAGAAGCTCTGCTTCTTCTTTAATAAAATAACCGCCTACAGGTTTGGTTGGATTTAAAAATGCAGTATCGTTTTTATCAACAACTACTTGCGAAACTAAAGTTAAAACATCTTTTTTAATTTTCCTTTCCGAAAGTACATTTCTTAATATTCTTTCCAGCATATAACCTATTCCACCCTGGGAGTCGGCGACACAAATATCTAACGGCATTTTAGGGATTTTATACGTTTTATATCCTGCATCATTCCGCAAAAAGATATTACCAACCTGTGGACCATTACCATGAGTAATTACAAGTTCGTGACCGCTGTCTAATAAATTAATAATATCAGAACAGCTTCTATACGAATTTTTATCCTGTTGCTGGATAGTACCTATTTCCGAATCTCTTAAAAGGGCATTTCCGCCGAGTGCTACTACAGCTAGTTTCTTCATTAAAATACCATATTATTCAAAATAGAACAATTTTTTTATTAATCCTTTGATTGCCTTTTTGGGTATAAAACAATACGTAATTAAGGACTTTTAACTTCCAAAATAAAAGAAATGTAAAGATACAAAATAATTTTGAAGCTTTGAATGATTTGATTTTATTTTTCTATTTTTAACTTTTAAATCATAAAAATATTTCAGATAAATTTAATTATGAAAAGAATCATAATGTGTCCACCAGAATATTACAACATAGAATATTCCATAAATCCCTGGATGAATACAAAAAACAGGGTCAAAAAAGAAAAAGCCTTTCAGCAATTTCAAGATCTGAAAAATGTATTTATCAACAATGGTGTAGAAGTAGCTGAATTGATACCGGTTGAAGGACTGCCTGATATGATATATGCAACAAATTCAGGTTATGCAGAAGATAAGATTTTTATCAAATCAAATTTTAAAGCCTTTCAAAGACTGCACGAAGCTGACAGCGCTGCAAAATACTTTAAAGAGCATGGTTATGAAATTTACACTCTGCCTAAGAACATAACTTTTGAAGGAGAAGGTGATCTGATAAGATCAGAAAACAAATATTTTATAGGTTTCGGTAACCGAACTGATGTTATGGCAAAAGATTATATTGAAGATATTTTAAACAAGGAAATTTTTAATCTTGAATTAGTAAATCCTTATTTCTATCACCTTGATACTTGTTTGGGACCTTTAAACGATAACGTAGTAGTGATAAATCCTGAAGCATTTACAAAGGAAGGACTTAAAATTATAAAATCAGAATTTAATAATATTATTATAGCTGGTGAAACAGACAATAATATTTTAGCTTGTAACTTAGTAGTAAATAAAAATGATGTGTTTATAGGTAAAGGTATTTCAGAAAAACTTAGAAACGAAATAGAAGGTTACGGATTTAATGTAAATGAGATTGCAATGAGTGAATTTTTAAAAGGGGGAGGCAGCATTAAATGTTTAACATTAGAAATATTTGATTGAAAATAGAAAATGGAAGAAAGCACTAGAAAAATAAAACAAATTTTACAAAATCCCGAAGCAATGATTAGGATGTATGCTATCGGTGCATTCCCAATGGCAGACCTAAATACAAAAGAAATACAATGGTATATGCCTGAGGTTAGAACCATTATACCACTAAACAAATATAATTATCCGCGCTCATTAAAAAAATTTATTTCTAATTCCGATTTTAATTTTAAATATGATAATGATTTTATTTCAGTTGTAAAGTCGTGCGCAAACCGAGATATGACTTGGATTTCCGATGAATTGATCGAAGCATATTTAAGGATGGAAAAATTGGGATATGTGCACACAGTTGAAACTTACTTAAAAGGTAATCTTGTGGGCGGCTTATATGGAATTACGTACAAAGGAGCATTTTTTGGTGAGTCAATGTTTTCGGTAATACCACAAGCATCAAAGGCAGCTTTAATAAAATTAATAGAGCACCTGAATAAAACATCTTTTGTGATTTTAGATGTACAATATACTACACCACATCTAAAGATGTTTGGTGCAAAAGAAATTGAGTTTAAGGAATATAACAATTTATTAGAAAAGGCTTATCAGGTTAATTGTAAATTCTAGAAAGACAAGTAACATGATTAACACATTTTTTTAAGATATAATAATCAGGTTATTTTTAGTTATTTAAATCAATATTAATTTCTTCTGGGGTTTGGAAATAAACTCAGCTCCGCCTTTTCTTACTACAACCTCCTCTTCCAAGGTAGAAACACCGTAACCTTCAACAGGTACTCTCGGTTCAATTGTAAATACATTATTTTCCTCAACTCTCATAAATGGTGTGTTACCATATCGCTCCCAACGAGGTAAAAGTCCACAGCCTCCGTCGTGAACTTTTCTCCCCACTTGATGACCCAACCCATGTGGATATTCTTCGTAACCTTGTTCAATAACATAACTTCTTGCAATGTCATCCATTTTACAACCAACAACACCGGGTTTTAGTTTATCGGCAACCATTTGTATTGCATCTCTTATTACATTAAACCCACTTTGAACAGGCTCCGGTGCTATGGTTTCTCCATCTTTTAAAACATACCAAGTTCTTTGCAGATCTGAACAATAGCCTTTATATTCAATTCCAAAATCAATATTAACCATATGTCCTTTTTCAACTTTTTTATCAGTAGGACCCGAATGTGCACCTGAAGAATCCGGACCCGTAAAAACTGCTGGACAGTGGTCAGGTTCCCAGGCTAATCCATACCCTTTTTCTTTTACTATTGAATTGATAAAGTCTGCAATTTCCAATTCGGTAACACCCGGTTTAATAAATCCAGTTACCTGATCAAATATTGCTAAAGTTTTATCAACAGCTTCCTGCATAATTGAAAGTTCAGTTTTAGACTTTCTTCCTTTCAATGCTGAGACAATATCATCAGATGAAACTAATTTCTTTTCGTAACCCGTTCCTTTTAAATGTTCTAGTAAATTGAGATATAATCCGTGAGGTAAGCCGTCAGCAAGCACAGAGTTCTGTGAGTAATTTATTGCAATTTTATTTGGTTTGTTTTCATAAAGATATTCAACCAAAGGTTCCTTTATAGATTTAAGATAACTAATAACATTATTAAAATGACCGCCTTCAAAATTTTCTGCTTCTAAAGAACCGACAATTGCAGTTGTTTCTCCTTTTCTGTTAATAAGAAAAGCAGACTGCCATGTACAATTTTTTCCTACAACAATTTCAATTGTAGGATCTTGCATTATGGAACTTTCCCGAGCAAAAATTAGCCATAGATCAATCTCTTTTTCATTAAGAATTTTTATTGCTTGTTTAATTTTTTCGTCCATTATTTTATTTGTCATAACATTACTCAATAATTTTAAATTTTTGTCAACTCAAAATTATTAAATAAGCAGGTAACATACTAAAACCTTTGTAATAATTATTAAAATAGCTTGTTCGTTTTTTCAAGATTAATCTTTAAGTTTGGAGTTAATAATTAGTGTGGCCTATGCACTTATGTATGAAAATGTTCGTTTAATAAGTTGATTGGTTTATGTTGGAAGCGATGATGTAAGTATCATTTATTTTTATTCTTTTCTTCCTATAAGATATCTTAATTAAATAATTTAGGCAACAAGTAAAAATTTAACACAGAGGAAATTATGTCTGATTACACAGAAAATATTTTAAATAATGTAAAAGCACAAAACCCAAATGAAATTGAATTTCATCAGGCAGTTGAAGAAATGTTGGGTTCTTTGGAAGTAGTTTTAGAAAGACACCCTGAATATAAAAATGCAAAAATTCTGGAAAGAATGGTTGAACCTGAAAGAAGCATTTCTTTTCGTGTTCCGTGGATGGACGACCAGGGAAAAATTCAAATAAACCGAGGTTATAGAATTCAAATGAATTCAGCAATTGGACCTTATAAGGGAGGATTAAGATTTCACCCTTCGGTAACAAGAAGCATTCTAAAATTTTTAGCTTTTGAGCAAATATTTAAAAATAGTTTAACTACACTTCCAATGGGTGGTGGTAAGGAGGATCAGATTTTGACCCGAAAGGAAAAAGCGACAATGAAGTTATGAGGTTTTGTCAAAGTTTTATGACTGAATTATTTAGATACATCGGGCCTAATTTAGATGTACCTGCCGGTGATATTGGTGTAGGCGGCAGAGAAATCGGTTATTTATTCGGACAGTATAAAAGGTTGAAGAATGAATTTACAGGTGTTTTAACGGGCAAAGGTTTGAACTGGGGCGGCTCATTAGTACGTCCCGAAGCCACAGGATTTGGTGCCGTTTATTTTGCTAAAGAGATGCTTAAAACTAAAGGTGAAGAAATTGAAGACAAAACTTTTGCCGTTTCGGGTTTTGGAAATGTTGCCTGGGGAGTTACAAAAAAAATAGATCAACTCGGTGGTAAAGTAGTTACACTTTCGGGTCCTGACGGATATATTTATGACAAAGACGGTGTAACGGGAGAGAAGATTGATTATATGTTAAAACTAAGAGCAAGCGCTAACGACAGAGTTAAAGATTATGCAGAAAAATATAATGTTGAATTTTATGAAGGTAAAAGACCTTGGAGTGTAAAAGTAGACGTAGCTATGCCTTGTGCTACTCAAAATGAAATTTTTGAAGTTGACGCAAAAGAATTACTAAAAAACAAATGTATCTGTGTTTGTGAAGTTGCTAATATGCCTACTACATATGAAGCTTACAAAATATTCGAAGAATCAAATATTCTTTTCTCACCGGGCAAAGCATCAAATGCAGGCGGCGTTGCTACATCGGCATTGGAAATGTCTCAAAATAGTATGCGTCTCCCTTGGTCTACTGAAGAAGTTGACAGCAGACTTCACGAAATAATGAAAAGGATACATGATACTTGTGTAACTACAGCTGAAAGATTTGGTACACCCGGTAATTATGTTAACGGGGCAAATATAGCTGGGTTTTTAAAAGTTGCAGATGCAATGATGGACCAAGGGTTAGTATAATAATCTTTAGTTTTATTTAATTTATTTATATTTAAATATATAAACTCATAAAAAATATTTAGGGAATAAGTAAAATAAAAAATCATCAGCAGATTGAAGATGTGTTCGGCGACCGTATTAAAAAATTTCAAAAATTAATGCGTTTTAAAATAAGAGAAATCCTTCTTGTTTCAAGCATATATGATAACTACATTTTTGAAGAAGATGGCAGACTCTATGAACTTATCAGGCAGGAATATCAAGACCTCAACCTAAGCCAATCCCCCGAAATTACACACGTTACTACAGGTGAAGAAGCTATTGAACTTGCTCTTAATGAAAATGATTATGATCTAATAATTACTACCCTTCACGTAGAAGACTTGCACGTTATTCAATTTGCACAAAATGTAAGAAAAGCAGGAATTGATATTCCAATTATTCTTCTTGCTTATGATAACCTTGAAAGAAGAGAATTGGTTGCAAATTATGATACATCAATACTAGAAAGAATCTTTATTTGGCAGGGTGATTACCATCTACTTATTGGTATAATAAAATATATTGAAGACAGATTAAATGTTGAATATGATACATTCACAGCTGGAGTTCAATCCATTATTTTAGTTGAGGACAATGTAAAATTCTATTCATCTTATTTACCATTAATTTATACTGAAATATTTAAACAGTCTCAAAGATTAATCTCTGAAGGAATAAACCTGACACATAAATTTTTAAGAATGAGGGCACGCCCTAAAATATTATTGTGTACAACTTATGAAGAAGCAGAGACCTATTTTGAAAAATATAAAGAATTTGTGCTCGGAGTTATTACAGATATTAATTTTAAACGTTATGGAGTAAGAGACCCTGAAGCAGGTCTAAAATTTTCAAAGCACGTAAAATCATATCAAAAAGATATACCGATTTTATTACAATCAGGTAATTTAGAATTTAAAGAAAAAGCAAAAGAAGTTGGAGCTTCATTTTTGTATAAAGATTCACCACGCCTATTACACGATTTGCGCAAATTTATGATGAATAATTTTGGATTCGGAGATTTTGTTTTTCAAATGGAAGATGGAACCGAAGTTGCCAGAGCTAACAACCTTAAATCTTTAGAAGAAAAAATTAGAACAATATCGGATGAAAGTTTACTTCACCACGGAGAAGGCAATCATTACTCAAAATGGTTAAAAGCTAGAACTGAATTTTACCTAGCTAATAAACTAAGGCCAATCAAAGTTACGGATTTTAAAAATGTTTCCGATCTTCGCAAAAGCTTATTATTAGCATTAAAATATTATCTTGACTATAGACAACAAGGCATTATTACAGATTTTGATATAGAAACTTTTGACCCTAACTATAGCTTTTCCAGAATTGGAAGTGGTCTTCTGGGTGGTAAAGCCAGAGGATTAGGGTTTATTAATTCTATTATTTATAACTATGGATTAAAAAATAAATTTAAAGATATTGAAATAACTGTACCTTCTGCAATTGTTCTATCAACGGATGTTTTTGATAAATTTATGGAAATGAACCAATTAGAAAATTTTGCAATAAATGAAACTGATGATATTACAATTGCCACAAAATTTATTGATGCAAAACATTTTCCTTTGGATATTACCGAAAAACTTATGTTTTTTCTTCAAAGCGTTAAAGTTCCCTTGGCCGTTAGGTCTTCAAGTCTTTTGGAAGACTCTCAATTTCAACCTTTTGCCGGTGTTTACCAAACCTATATGATTCCTAATAGTAATATTGATCTTGAAACAAGATTAAAGGAATTACTTAATGCAATAAAGGCTGTCTATGCATCAACATACTATAGAAAAGCTAAAGATTATCTTAAGGCTACTACTTATAGACTAGAAGAAGAAAAAATGGCAGTAATTATTCAGCGACTTGTTGGTAACTACCACGAAGAAAGATTCTATCCTAATTTATCAGGTGTTGCAAAATCATATAACTTTTATCCTATACCCCCACAAAAATCATCGGATGGAATAGCTGATGTAGCACTAGGTTTGGGTAAAATAGTTGTAGATGGTGGAAATTCAGTAAGATTTTGTCCTAAATATCCTAAACATTTGCTTCAATTTTACTCAGCAATTGAAACCTTAAAAAATGCACAAAAAGAATTTTACGCTTTAGATACAAAATCGGAGAGTAATTATTTCCAGGATGCAAATGAAGATCCACTTTTAAAAAAATATGAACTAGATACTGCCGAAAAAGACGGAACGTTATATAATATAGGCTCTACTTATTCTCCGGAAAATAATGTTGTTTATGATGGAATATCTAGAAAAGGAATGAGAGTTGTTACACTTGCGCCAATATTAAAGCACAACATTTTTCCGCTTGACAAAATTATTAATACAATTCTCGATTTAGGTTCTTGGGGAATGGGAACAGCAATAGAAATTGAATTTGCCATAAATTTAGATGTAAAAAAAGGAAAGCTAAAAGAATTTTCTATGCTGCAAATGCGCCCTCTTGTTGTAAATAGCGAACAAGATCAAGTAACCATCTCAAATGTAAAAGAAGAAGATATTATTTGCAGAAGTTCACAGGTTTTAGGTAACGGATTAATTGATAACATTTATGATATAATTTTTATTGACAAAAATAAATTTGAACGAAGTAAAAGCAAAGAAACAGCGTTAGAAATAAATGAATTTAATACTAAATTATTAAAACAAAATAAACCTTATTTACTAATAGGAATGGGAAGGTGGGGAACATTAGACCCCTGGTTAGGAATTCCAGTTACTTGGGATCAAATATCAGGTGTTGGAACTATTGTTGAATCGGTCTTTAAAGATTTAAGCGTAACACCTTCTCAAGGAACCCACTTTTTTCATAACCTAACTTCAAACAGGGTAGGTTATTTTACAATTAATTCATTTACAAATTTGGGTACTATCAATTGGGAATGGCTTAACAAACAAAAACCTGTTGAAGAAAAATCTTATACAAAACACTTACAATTTGAAAAACCTCTTCTTATAAAAATTAATGGTCAACAAAATGAAGGGGTTATTTTGAAACCATGTTGATAATACATATTTTTAAATTGTACTTTTTATTTAATTAGGAAATTGTACTTTTTATTTAATTAGGGGAAAATATACATAAAGAATGTATTTAATAATTAAAGATCTCCTTTACATAAAATCTAATCTTAAATTATCTCACGGAGGTAAAATATGTCCGATTACGTAAAAGATTTAATGGCTAATGTAAAAGCAAAAAATCCAGCTCAGCCAGAATTTCATCAAGCAGTTGAAGAAGTTGTCGATTCTCTTTCTATAGTTTTAGACAAACATCCTGAATATCGTTCAGCAAAAATATTAGAAAGATTAATAGAACCTGAAAGAGTTTTAATGTTTCGTGTTCCTTGGGTTGATGAACAAGGCGAAATACATATAAACAGAGGTTACAGAATAGAAATGAACAGTGCAATTGGTCCATATAAAGGCGGATTGCGTTTTCACCCATCTGTGAATTTGGGTATATTAAAATTCTTAGCATTTGAGCAAGTATTTAAAAACAGTTTAACTACACTCCCTATGGGTGGCGGAAAAGGTGGCTCCGATTTTGATCCTAAAGGAAAAAGTGACTTAAAAATAATGAGATTCTGCCAGTCATTTATGTCAGAATTATTTCGTCACATTGGCCCCGATACTGACGTACCTGCAGGCGATATTGGTGTAGGCGGAAGAGAAATAGGCTATCTTTTTGGAATGTATAAAAAATTAAGGAATGAATTTACCGGCGTTTTAACCGGTAAAGGCCTTAACTGGGGCGGTTCACTTGTTCGTCCTGAAGCTACGGGTTACGGCTCTGTTTATTTTGGTGCTGAAATGTTGGCAACCAGAAACGACAGCTATGAAGACAAAACTTGCTTGGTTTCAGGTAGCGGAAATGTTGCTCAATATACTGTTGAAAAAATCAATCAGTTGGGCGGTAAGGTTGTATCATTATCAGATTCATCCGGTTATATTTTTGATGAAGAGGGAATAAATGCAGATAAATTGGCATTTGTTATGAATCTTAAAAATGTTAAACGTGGAAGAATTAAGGAATATGTTGAAGAATACAAAGATGCGGTCTATACTGCTGTTGATTCTAATAAAGATTACAATCCATTATGGGATCATAAGGCTGATTGCGCATTCCCAAGTGCAACACAAAATGAAATAAATGAAAAAGATGCACAAAATCTATTGAACAACGGTGTGTTTATGGTATCGGAAGGAGCTAATATGCCTACAACCCTTGACGGTGTAAAATTGTTCTTAGATAATAAAATTCTTTACGGTCCAGCAAAGGCCGCTAATGCAGGCGGTGTTGCCGTATCCGGTTTGGAAATGTCACAAAATAGTATGCGCGTTCCCTGGTCAAGTGAAGAAGTGGATAATCGTCTGCGTCAAATAATGAAGAACATTCATACAACTTGCAAAGAAACTTCAGAAAGATTCGGAACACCCGGTAACTATGTTAACGGAGCTAATATTGGCGGTTTCTTAAAAGTTGCAGATTCAATGATGGATCAAGGAGTTGTTTAACATTAAGTTAGACAAATAATAAATTCTGTTAAACGAAGTTCTGTATATATATATGGAACTTCGTTTTTTTATTATCCCTTTCAATTTAAAAATATTATATTTACGTTAAATTCAAATGATTAATTCTTAAACTTTTTATGAATAACAAAGACGAACAAATTATTCATACCTTTGACGATTTTTGGATAGAACAGGTTTACGGAAGTAGGATCCAAGGTTTTCAGGACCTGATGCGTTTACGTATCAGAGATATTTTACTTGTTTCAAGTTTGTATGATTTGTACTTGTTTGAAGAAGATGGAAGATTATACGAACTTATTAGAAATGAATATCAGGATTTAAGCCTAAGTCACTCACCTGAATTAACAAGAGTATCAAGCGGAAAAGAAGCAATACAACTTGCTAGTCAAGAAAAAAGATTCGATTTAATTATCACTACACTACACATTGAAGATATGCATCCTATTTATTTTGCTAAGCTTTTAAAAGAATCTTCTGTTGACATCCCTATTGTTTTACTTGCTAATGATAACAAAGAATTGAAGTACTTATTAATTAATAAAAATATTGATGTTTTTGAAAAAATATTTATTTGGCAAGGTGATTTTAGAATACTTATAGGAATTGTAAAATATATAGAAGATAAATTAAATCTTGATCATGATTGCAGAAGTGTTGGTGTTCAAATTATTATTTTTATTGAAGATGATATAAAACAATATTCCTCATTTCTACCCTTCCTTTATAATGAAATACTAAATCAATCTCAAAAATTAATTTCCGAAGGTATAAATCTTACACATAAATTTTTAAGAATGCGTGCCAGACCAAAAATTATACTTTGTACAAATTATGACGAAGCTTGGGAATATTATCAGAAATATAAAAATTTGGTACTAGGTGTAATATCAGATATTGAATATCCCCTTAAAGGAAAAGAAGACCCTACTGCCGGTATAAAAATAGCAGAAAATATTAAAAAATCACATTCAGATATACCGGTATTATTACTTTCTGAAAATGATAAATATAAATCCAGGGCTGAAGAAATTGGAGCATCTTTTCTGCTAAAAAAATCCCCCCAGCTTTTTGAAAAAGTAAGAATATTTATCAATAATAATTTTGGATTCGGAGATTTTATTTTTAAAAATAAAGACGGTAAAAAAATATCTATAGCATCCACACTTAAGGAGTTGGAAAAACAATTAAAAATTGTTCCTGTTGAATCTATTGAATACCACGCTAAAAGAAATCATTTTTCTAATTGGTTAAAGGCAAGAACCGAATTTTATTTAGCTCATGAATTACGCAAAAGAAAAGTCACTGATTTTGAATCATTAGAAGCATTAAGAAAAACATTAATAATATCATTAAGAACTTACCGAAAACAAAGACAACGGGGAATAATAACCGATTTTGAAAAAGAATCATTTGACCCTGATTCAAGCTTTGCAAGAATTGGAGGAGGATCACTCGGAGGTAAAGCAAGAGGTTTGGGATTTTTAAATTGGCTGATTAATAATAATAATTTGAAAGAACAATTTAAAAACATTAATATTTACGTGCCTCCGGCAGTTGTGTTAACAACTGAGGTATTTGATTTATTTATTAAAGAGAATAACCTTTCTGAGTTTGTTTTAAGTAGTGAAGATGACGATGAAATTTTTAATAAATTTATCTATGCAAAAAAATTCCCAAGAAACATACTTTACTACCTTGAAGAATTTCTTGAATTAATGAAAACACCCTTAGCTGTTCGCTCTTCCAGTTTATTAGAAGATTCGCAATACCATCCTTTTGCAGGTGTTTACAAAACGTATATGCTGCCGAACAATCATCCCAACCCGAGGATAAGACTTGAAAAACTAATACTTGCAATTAAGAAGGTTTATGCCTCAACATATACAAAATCTTCAAGAGAATATATTAATCATACATCCTACCGATTGGAAGAAGAAAAGATGGCTGTAGTTATTCAAAAAATGATAGGTGAAGATTACAATAATAAATTTTACCCTGATTTTGCAGGAGTAGCAAAATCATATAATTTCTATCCTTTACCACCACAAAAATCTACTGATGGAATTGTTTCTGTAGCATTAGGCCTTGGAAAGACTGTAGTGGACGGCGGAAACACTGTTAGATTTTGTCCAAAATATCCAACTGATTTAATCCAATTTTATTCTATAAAAGACTCATTAAATAATAGTCAAAGAGATTTTTATGCTCTGCCATTGGAAAAAATTCCAGAAGAAGAATTTATAAAATCAGAAGAATTATTAAAAAAATATAAAATTGAAGATGCTGAACATGACGGAACATTAAATTTATTAGCTTCTACCTATTCAGTAGAAAATGATATGATAACTGACGGACTATCTAGAAGCGGCCCTCGTGTAGTTACTTTTGCACCAATACTTAAACATGGATATTTTCCATTATCAAATATTTTAAAGCTTTTGTTAGAACTTGGGGCTTGGGGTATGGGTACACCAATTGAATTAGAGTTTGCAGTAAATATGTCACCACGTCATAAAGAATTTGGGCTTTTACAAATGCGACCCTTTGTTCTTAACTATGAAGAAGAAGAATTAAACATTGATGAATTTTCTAACGAAGACCTTATTTGTTATTCTGAACAAGTTATGGGTAATGGTTCTATAAATGATGTATTTGATATTGTGCTTGTAGATTTTGAAATTTTCGAGAGAAAAAATAGTCGTGAAGTCGCTGAAGAAGTTACATCTTTTAATTCTTATTTATTAGCAGAAGAAAGGCCCTATTTATTAATCGGTGTTGGCAGATGGGGAACTATGGATCCGTGGCTTGGTATCCCTGTCAACTGGGAACAAATAGCAGGAGCACGGGCAATAATTGAATCAAGCTTTAAAGATATTTCTGTAGAGCCATCACAAGGTTCCCATTTCTTTCATAATATCATTTCATTTTCAATAGCTTATTTAAGCATTGACCTTTATAAACAAAAGGGCTTACTTAATTGGGAGTGGCTGTTAAAACAACCTGCAGAGGAAAAGAAAAAATTTACCAGACTTATTCACTTTGATAAGCCAATAATTATTAAAATGAATGGAAAGAAAAATAAAGGAATTATTATTAAACCCGGTATTAATTATGATGATAATTAATCCTATAAATTTTAATTCTGTCCATTATACGACAAAGTTAAGATAAGGGCTGGTTTATTTTAAATTAAAAATTCTTCAACAAAACATTTATGAATTATGAAAAATAAAATTATAAACAAATTGTGGATAACTATAATAATAATAACTTTTTTTATCCCAAATTTTATTTTGGGACAGGATAATTTAGAAGTTTTTAAAAAAGTTTCCCCAAATTGGAAAACAGATTTTAGTAAACATAGCGTTGATTTTAGTGAATTTATGGGTGGTGGTCCTAAAAGAGACGGGATAACTGCAGTTGATAATCCTAAGTTTATTTCTATTAAAGAAGCTAAAAGTTGGCTTGGGTTAGAAAACCCTGTTGTATCTTTGGAAGTTAACGGAATTGCAAAAGCATATCCATTAGAAATCTTAATATGGCACGAAATTATAAATGATAGAATTGGTAAAATTCCAGTATCTGTTAGCTTCTGTCCATTATGTTACAGCACAAGTGCATTTGAAAGAATTGTTAAAGGAAAAGAGACTACTTTTGGCACTTCAGGTTTGCTAAGAAATTCAAACCTTGTTATGTATGACAGATTAACAGAAAGCCTTTGGCAAGAATTTACAGGTACGGCATTAGTGGGTGAGATGACAGGTACTAAATTAAAACTTTACCCGTCACAAATTATCTCATTTGAGCAATTTGCAAAAGCATATCCAAATGGTACTGTGCTTTCAAGGGTAACCGGATTTAATAGAGCTTACGGTAAAAATCCATATGTTGGATATGATAACATAAATACAAAACCGTTTTTGTATAGAGGAAAAAATGATGGAAGATTACCTCCGAATGAAAAAGTTACAGCTATTGAATTAAATGGCAATTATAAAGCTTATCCCTATTCTATTACTAATAAAAAACACGTAATAAATGATGTTATTGATAAAACCCCCATATTAGTCTTACACTTAGAAGGTGCTGTTTCAGCTCTTGACAAAAGGACAGTAAATAATTCACGTAATGTAGGTTCAACAGGAATTTTCAACAGAAAAGTTAATGGAAAAACTTTAACTTTTCTTTATAGAGATTCAAAAGTAATTGACGAACAAACACATTCTATTTGGAGCATTACAGGAAAGGCAATTGCCGGTAAATTAAAAGGTACTCAACTAAAAGAAATGATATACGGAGATTATTTTTCTTTTGCGTGGTTTGTGTTTAGGCCGGACACAAAATTATATGAGGATGAGTAATTCTAATCAATAAAATTTGCTATTTCATTCAACTTCTTTTTTTGAATGTTTGGTACTTTTACACCTTCAGCAGGATAACCCACTACCAAAAGCAAAAATGGTCTTTCGTGTTTAGGGCGGTTTAAAATTTTATTTAAAAAACCCATTGGACTTGGTGTGTGTGTTAGAGTTGCCAGACCTGCATTATGCAAAGCAGTTATTAAAAATCCAGTGGCTATTCCCACTGACTCCAGTGCATAATATTGCTTAACTTTTTTTCCGTTCGGAAGGATGTCAATTTTTTTTGAAAATATTGCAATAAGACAGGGTGCGTCTTCTATAAATAGCTTATGCTCATCCGTACCTAAAGGTTCAAGTGCTTCAAGCCACTCTTTTGTTGCCCTTGTTGTATAAAATATATGTTCTTCTTTTTCAGCTTCAATTTTAATTTCTTTTTTTATAAATTTATTTGTAATTACAACAAAACTCCACGGCTGCATATTGGCACCATTGGGCGCTGTTCCTGCTGTAAGCAAACAATTTTTTATAACTTCCAATGGAATTTCTTTTGGAGAAAACTCTCTAACTGTTCTTCTTTTTTTTAACTTCTCATAAAATTCTTTTGAACGTTTAATCATTTCTTTTTCTGTTAAATGTTCAAAATCAGTATATGTTCTAAATTTTGGTTTAGACATTATATTATAATTAATTTTATCTTGTTGAAAATTTTTCTTTAAGTTTATTCATTCCTTCTTTATCGCCAATTATAGTTAGCCTATCACCTTTTTTAATAATAGTGTTGTTCCTCGGTATTATAATTTGATCATCTCTCCTTAACCAAATTATTAAACTTCCTTCAGGTATTTCCAATTCATTTATTTCTTGCCCAATAATGTTTTCAGTATTCAAATCTTTACCTACATCAATTAGAATATATCTTTCTTCATTTAAGATTGCTTCTCTAATTTCATGATCATCTTTTGCATTGTTCCAATCTACTGCAAAACTTTTTTGATCAACTCTACCTGCAATTTGTGCTAAAATTCTTAAATGTTGAGCAGGATCATTTTCTGGACTAACAAGAAAAAAAACTGCTGTTACAATTTCATCCTCTTCATTAAAATCAGTTAAAGGATTATTTAGTTTTATATGTACACCTTTAATACATTTAACAAGTACCATTTCAGCTCTTTTAAATCCTTTTAACCGTAGGTGAGGCAGGGCGATCCCGTGTGTAACAGGAGTTGCACCAATTCTTGTACCTTCTAAAAACATATCTGTAATTTCTTCGGTTGAATGGTTTACAAATTTACTAAACCATTCAGAAACTAATTTTGCAACATCATTAAATTCTGATTTTTTAGTTAAATTAATTACATGACTTCTGGCAACAATGTGATCAAAGGGATCATCAGCACGCAGGCCCTTTTCTTTTAATATGCCTCTTAATTCAGTATCTAGTCCACTGTAGCGAGCTTTTCCAAGTCGCTCAAAAATATGATAAATAGCACCATTACGAATTACTTTACCTCTTGCGTAATACCAGTACCATAAAACACCAATAATAATAAAACTGAAAGTAAATATTATAGGCAGCCAACCCATTACAATTATTAATGACAAAGAAGTAAGAACACCAAGTATTTGCATATAAGGATAAAATGGAGATTTATATCCTGGGTCATAAGAGTCAATTCTACTTTCTCTCATAATTATTACAGATATACAAACCAATCCAAACATCATCAATTGAAATGAGCTTGCTAATTTTGCAATATTCATTGGGTTAAAAGTTATTAATGATAATATTATAATTCCCACTGTTACAATTATTGCAATTGAGGGAGATCCTTTTTTATTGATTTTTTTAAAAAAATCTGGAAAAATTTTATCTCTACTCATTGCAAGAGGATATCTTGACGCACTCATTGCCCCAGCATTTGCAACAGAAATAAAAGCAAGTAATGCTGCGATAGTAACTAAAATAGCACCAGTATTTCCAAAAAGTTTTGCTGCAGTTGTTGCAACAGGAGTTAAATTTCCGGTGAGTTCATTCATTGGGAGAATACCAACCATTACAATTGTTCCTAATGTATATATTAAGAATGAAGTTATTAAAGAAAGAAAAACTCCAAGAGGGATATTCCTTTCAGGATCTTTTACCTCTTCAGCTAAACTGACAACTTTTGTTACACCTAAATAACTTATATAGACCATACCAGCAGTTGCAAAAATAGAAGATGAACCCGAATCAAAAAAATTTCTAAAATGGAACTGATTAATTTCTGGGACTCCAAATGATATAAAAGCAACTAAAATTATAAGCAATCCTGTTACTAATACAACCTGAAACTTTCCACTTTTTTTAATTCCTAAAATATTTATACCACCTATGAGAATTGCAAAAGATATTGCAATAGTTACTATAGGAAGATCTGAAAAAAATATTTCTAAGTATGCACCCATTCCTATGAGAGCAAAAGAGACTTTTAGAATTATTGCCATCCAGGTACCTATTCCGCCAATGGTACCTGCCAATGGCCCTAACGCCCTATCAATAAAATAATAAACACCTCCTGCTTTTGGCATAGCAGTTGCCAATTCTAATTTGCTAAATGTAGCTGGTAGAATTGCAATAGCAGCAATTATATAAGCTAGAATCATAGCTGGCCCTGCTTGGCTGGCAGCTAATCCGGGTAATAGAAAAAAACCTCCACTTATTGTGGTACCTGTTGAAATTGCAAATACATCAAGTAATTTTAATTGTTTTTTTAGCATTTATTTTTTGATTTATTTGGTGACCAATATTCTACAAGATTTCCATCAAGATCATAAAAATAATACGAAACCGCATTCATCCATTCAAATTTTTCCGGACCATAAATTTTTATTTTTGCATTACTAATTTTATTTAAAGCAAAATCTAAATTTTCTCTTTTAACTTCTAAAGCAAAGTGAATTTTTCCCCACCTTTTTCCTTCCGGTATAGGAGAATGCTCTTCGTATAAAAGTTTTCCTTTATGTAATCCTAATCTTGGTGATGTATTTGCTTTACCAGTCCAAAACCAAGCCCAATTTGCTGTCGTTTCCGTTATGGGCATCAATCCTACAATGTTTTTATAAAATGCAGCAGCTTTTTTTACATCTTTAACTATTAAAACTATTTCGGAAATACCGCTGCAAAAATTCATAATAAATTTGAATAGCTAATACTAAATTTTTATTTTTTTAACATATACTTTAAAGACTATTATTACCCAAATAATAAAATAAACTACTAAGACATAATCTCTTAGACTAAAGTTAAAATTATTATAAATAACATCACCCAATAGAACAACAATCAGTAATAAATTTACAAACCACCAAATTATTAGCCATTTTTTAATTATCATCATTACTAATGATATTTTAATAAATTATTAATGATTGATAATTAATATAACAGAAAAAAGATGTGTTACAAATAAGAAAAATAATTTAAGAAAATGATGTTGAATGATTCTACCAAACTCTAACAATTTCACTTTCAGAAAAAATATTGTTTACATTTATTATTGATGGAAGTAATTTATATAAGGAATCGGGCACACTTATATCTGCAAGATAAAGATTGTTTATATGTTTTTTAATTTCTTTTTTCTCCATCCCTTTTTTAGGCATTGCTAAAGTTAGAACTGCATCAGCATTAATTGTAGGTTCAAATGCTTTTTCTTTAGATAAGTCAATTCCAGCAGGTATATCTAAAGATAATATTTTTGCTTTATCTTTATTTGCTATTTCAATTAGCTCTTTAACATTACCCTCTGGAGCACCATTTAAACTATAACCGACCAATGTTTCAATAATTAAATCAGCATTAAACGATTTGGGATAATCATCAAATTGATAAATATTAACTTTCATGTTTTTTAATATATCCAGCTGATGTTTAGGAACACCAATAAAATCATTTTCATTTTTTGTTATAATTATTTTAACATCGGAGCCCCAATTTATTAAATGACGGGCACAAACTAATCCGCCGCCGCCGTTTGCTCCGTTACCGGCAAGCACTAGTATTTTTTTATTTATTATTTTACCGTTAAAAAATAAATTGCGGGATAAAGAAGCTAAATTTCTTCCGGCATTCTCCATCATTTGAATTAGACTTATTTTATATTGCTCAACCATTAATCTATCTACCTGCATCATTTCTTCTTTTGTAATGAAAGGTATTTTAGATATCATTTTATATTTGGACATATCTTTTCCCCTTAAATTTTCTTTAAAATTAACCCATTAAACCGAATACTAATCCCACAGATAAGCCAAATAACAAATGACCTGCCCAGTGTGCAAGGGCAACAGAAAAGCCGACTGTTTGAAATTCCTTAAGAGGATGGTGTTCTGCAACTGCAATTATTAATAAAAAGCTTACAATTGTTCCGTGTATAAATCCAATTATTATTCCGGCACCTGCATATTTTAAAACAACGGTAACATCAAATAAGATAAAAATAATGGCATAAACAAATGCAAAAAATATTCCCGAGATATAATGAACAATAACTCCAACTTTATATGCTGAATCCATAGATTTTGTTATCAAACTGCCAATGGCTCTAACCATATCTACATTACCTACCCCGGATTTTATGCACATTCTGAACAACATCTCCATTACGGATGTACCTATTATTCCTGAAATTATTGATTTCCAAATTAAAAACCCTATTGATGTATCTAACATAGTTTTCTCCCAGCATGTTTTGAAAAGGAAAAGGCTGATTAATTATAATAAATTAATATTTAAAGTAACGTATAAATGACAACTGTTTAACAAAATTAAATTTATTAAAAATAGAGATATCTAATGAAATTTTATCTTTCTATCCTCTAAATCTTTGATTATTGATAAATAACAACTCTTATCTTCGCCAATATATTCGGGCGGACAAATTCCTTTACGGTTAAATTTATTCTTTAAAACAAGACGTGCTGCCGAAGAGCAAGTATACCCGGTTGTTCGTGACATTGATGAGACATCATCTACATAATTATATCTATCAATTAAAGTATATGAATATTTCTTTGATTTGTTATTTTCTTCTCCTTTAATTTCAATCTTTAAAACTGTAAACTCATCTTCACCTTCCTCTAATGACCATAAAGGTAAAAGAAGTTTTGCCGTTACCTCGATAGGTTTAATTTTTTTACCATTTACTTCAATTTCTTTGGTGTCGAAAAATCCGCATTTTTTTAAAACTTTTATATATTCAATATGCCCGGGATATCTTAATGTTTTCTCTTTCATTGTTGGTATATTCATTGTAGTTAGTAAAGTTCTAAGTCCGTCAGTATTGAAGGCTTCCAGAGTTCCAATATTTTTAAAATCAACAAGTTCAGGTTCGCTTAATGCATGTTTAGTAATAATGGTTCCATTTTCCATAATTCTGGATGGACGAATATACTCTTCCAAAACGTCTATCGGAGAAAACGGCGCTTTATATTCAAAAGGCCAGGTTCTGTTTACAGGTAAGCCGCCGACCATACATTCAAAATTAGTTATTTTCATTCTTTTATTATGATAGCCTAATATTAGATTACTTAACCCGGGTGCTACTCCACAATCTACGATTGCTGTAACATCATTTTCTTTTGCGAGTGTATCTAACAAAAATGGATCTTTGTCAAAAAATGAAATATCCACTACATCTTTTTTCATTTCAATTATAGATTTTAAAGTTTCAAATCCCATAAAACCGGGTACGGCACAAATAACCAAGTCAAAATCTTCTATAATATTCGGAAATTGTTTTTTGTCCGAAATATCTCTTTGTTCAGTCTCTAAATTATATTTTTCAGAGGCTTTATTAAGATTTTTTTTATTTATATCAATAATTTTTACTGAATACTCTTTACTTAAATCCCCTGCAATTGCACTACCGACCATACCACTACCAAGGACAACTATTTTTTTCATTTTTCACCTTATTTTTTTTATACAAAACTACTAAAACCATTTATCATTTTATTACAACAAATTATCTAATATATTATTATTTTTTCTTACTTAATTAACTATTTCATAAAAATCCAATAGGAAAAATTATGAATAAAATATATCAAAAATTATCATTGGGGTTAATATTATTGGCAATATTCGGATTTATTAATTTGCAGTGTTCAACTCCGAAAAATGTTGGACATGGTTTCGATCTTAAGGGAATGGATACAACTGCAAACCCCACACAAAATTTTTATCAATATGCAGTAGGTAATTGGGTTAAAAATAATCCTATACCTGGTGAATACAGTTATTGGGGAAGTTTTTCAATTCTTGCAGAAAAGAATTACAAAGTATTAAAAGGAATACTTGAAAAATCTGCCAAAGATACAACCGCTAAAAAAGGAAGCAACATTCAAAAGATAGGTGATTTTTATTACACAGGGATGGACTCAGCTAAAATTGAAAAATTAGGTTTTAAACCTATTGATAAACAACTTAAAAGTATTGCATCAATACAATCTAAAAAAGATTTGATCGGCGCAATTGCTATGGGACATAAATTAAATGGTTCACCTATTTTTAATATTTACGCTGCAGTTGATGCTAAAAACAGCAAAGCTCATATTGCTACACTTTCACAAAGCGGATTGGGTTTGCCAGACAGAGATTATTATACAAAAAAAGATAAGAGATCAGAACAAACAAGAAAAAAATACGTAGAGCACGTAGCAAAAATGTTTACTTTGCTTGGTAACACACAAAAAGAAGCAGCAAAAAAAGCCAACTCTGTAATGAAAATTGAAACAAGGTTAGCAAAAGCATCTATGACAAGGGTTGAAAGAAGAGACCCTCATAAAACTTATAATAAAATGTCTTATGCAAAAATTAAAAGACTTGCACCAAATATAGAATGGAATAATTTTTTCTCCTACCTTGGCTTTAGTGCTCCGGGTTATTTTAACATAGCTCAACCAAAGTTTTTTAAAGAAGTAAATAAGATGATTAAACGTATTCCCATAAAAGATTGGAAAGTTTATTTAACTTGGAATTTTGTTAACGGTGTAGCTTCTTATTTAAGCTCTGATTTTGATGCTGCTAATTTTGAATTCTACGGAAAATATTTACGCGGTTCAAAAGTACAATCTGCAAGATGGAAAAGAGTTATGCGTACAATTAATCGTTATCTCGGTGATGCACTCGGACAATTATATGTTGAAAAAACATTTCCGCCTGAAGCAAAAGCAAGAGCATCTAAAATAGTTCAGAATTTAAAAACAGCAATGAAAAGTAGAATTGAAAATCTTGATTGGATGAGTGAAACAACAAAGAAACAAGCTTTACATAAACTTGCCTCCTTCGGTGTAAAAATAGGTTATCCGGATAAATGGAAAGACTATTCAAAGCTGAATATAGACCGCGAATCTTATATAGGCAACGTACTAAAAGGAAGGATTTTCGCTTTCAAAAGAAATATGAACAAGTTAGGGAAACCTGTTGACAAAACTGAATGGGGAATGACTCCACAAACTGTAAACGCTTATTACAGTCCGACAAGAAATGAAATAGTATTTCCTGCTGCAATTTTGCAACCTCCGTTTTTCAATCAGAAAGCTGATGACGCAATAAACTACGGAGCAATGGGTGCCGTAATTGGTCACGAAATAATCCACGGTTTTGACGATGAAGGTAGAAAATTTGACGCCGACGGCAATTTAAAAGACTGGTGGACAAAACAAGACGGCGAAAGATTTGATAAAAGAGCACAAAAAATCTTTAACCAATTCGATTCTTATGAACCAATAGATTCGCTCCATATTAACGGTAAATTAACTGCTGGTGAAAATATTGCTGATTTGGGTGGGTTAACTGTAGCTTTTACAGCATTTAAAAACACAGAAGAATATAAAAAGAATGAAAAACTTGACGGATTTACTCCGGCTCAAAGATTCTTTTTTGGATGGGCTCAGGTTTGGGAAAATAATATGAGAGATCAAGCTTTAAGACTAAGACTTAAAACCGATCCGCATTCACCGGGTAAATATAGGGTTTTAGGACCACTCAGTAATATGCCAGAATTTTGGAAAGCATTTAATGTTAAACCGGGTGATAAAATGAGAATGCCAAAAGATAAAGTTGTTAAAATTTGGTAGGATTTTCTTATAAAAGATGTAGGGGCGACTTGAAAGTCGCCCTTTTTTATAAAGTTAAATTATTTTTTGTTTTTAAGACTTTCAATCTTCTTTTTTAATTTTGGATTATTCGGTGCATATTTTAAAGCATTCGAATATGCTTCAATAGCCTCCTTTTTATTCCCTTTAGCTTCATTTGCTTCACCTAAATAATAAAGTGAAAATAATGAATTAGGATATATTTCTACATTAAGTTTGCTTACAGTAAGAGCAGCATCAAAATTTTTTGTTTTAATTAATTTTTCAGTTAATTTTGAAAGTGTACCAACTTGAAAATCATAAGTAAAACCACCGTAATATTTTTCTTTTAATTTTTTATATCTAGTTATTCCGGCTTCAATTCCTTTCTTCTCAATTACCCTAAACAAAACATCTTGTAACAATTTAGGTTCATTTTGCCCGTGATGACAAGTTAAACAATTTACTTTCATTATATAATCAGAATATTGGGTTAATTTTGATTGAAGTTCTTTGTTTATTGAGCCAACCATTTTCATCATAATTCTTGCTTTTTGTTTATGTGTTTTATCATCGGAAGCAAAATCGTAAGTCTTAAAATCTCTTTCTTCTTCTGCAACGTGACAATAATAACACCTTACACCGAGGGCGTTTGTAAAACTTTTCATAGTACTGATAAGTTCTTTTTTGCTAATGTCTTTTGGCAGAATTTTTAAGTTTTTAAATTTATCTGGAACTTGTGCTGATGTTATACCGGTGATGAAAACTAAGAGTATAAATATTTTTACAGCATTTTGTGTATTTAAAGATTTATACCATTTTAGATAAGTAAACATAATTACTCCTAATAATTTTGTCGGAAATGAATTAAAGTATTCTTGGCTACTACGCATTGATTGAACACAGACAAAATATAGATGAAGGATTATTGATACAAACAATACTTGATAAACGGTAGTAAGATATCTTACAATCCCAATAAAAAAATTCCTCCTCCAATTAAATGAAGAAGGAATTTTGCAAGTAGTTTATTTATTAAAATTAATAACCGAAAGCAGCTCCGGTAAGTTTATATTTATCGCCCCATCTGTCTTTATAAGCATCGCCAATGTTGCTTCTGGATTTCATCCAATTGTAGGCTTGTTTATGATAACCGGTTCCTTTTGAAAAAATCATAAACCAGGTTCCACCACCGTAACTCATATCAGTAATTCTATATTTAGAGTCCCAACGTTCTCTTACTTTATTAATAGCGCTGTTAAATCCTTTTTGTGTCCAGTTATATGCTTGTGTTGAATAACCTGTACCTTTAGAAAAGATCATAAACCAATATCCACCACCATATTCAAGATCAGTTAAGTCATAGCCCTGATCCCATCTATCTTTAATTTTCCTGGCGGCATCTTTAACACCTTTACTTGTCCAGTTATAGGCTTGTTTTGTGTAACCCGTTCCTTTTGAAAAAATTAAAAACCAAGTACCGTTACCATAAGCTATATCTGTTACATCATACCCATTATCCCATCTATCTTTTAGAAATTAGATGCTCTTTTTATTCCTTTTTGGGTCCAATTATAAGCTTGCTTGGTGTAACCGCTTCTTTTAGCAAAAGTAATCAGCCAGGTATTACTTCCATATGCCAAATCAACAACATCGTAGCCGGCGTCCCACCTGTCTTTAATTTTATTAGATGCGTTGCTGACACCTTTAGCCGTCCAATTATAGGCCTGTGGTCCGTAACCGGTTCCTTTAGAAAAAGTAAGCATCCATCTTTGACCATAACTTTCTGTTCCCATAGCCAAGAAACAGATTAAAAGTAAAAGCCCCAATGCGGTGTTTAGTTTTTTCATTATAACTCCCTCAAATAAGTTAAATGATATGATTATTTAAAGTTAAACTCTGATAAAAAAATTATGAACTAAATTATTTTTATAAATATGAATAGGCTAGAAAATTATTAATCCATAATAAAAAAAAACTTTACACAAAGCAAGGAAAAAATTAACTTCTACATTTCATCTTAAAAATTGTTTTAATTATTAATAATTGTGGGTTCGATATTTCTATGTTTTATAATTTAGTTACATTTTTTACTTGTCCAAATTGCTAAATGCAATTTCTATTAAACATTTATCAGGCTTATAATTCATTTTCACTTATACCAGTCCGCTGCCTGTATTTTATCAAACTGAACAAGACGTCTCCAAGTCCCTTTTTTTATGTTTATCATATAAAGGTATGAATGTCGTGTATCCAGTGTAATGGAAACCACCAGCAATTCTTTATCGTCTATAGACCAATCAACGGGGTTATATTTTAACCCTGAAATACCGTTCACCAGCACTTGCTGCACACTTTTGCTTTGAATATCAAGTATTTGAATCTCACCATCAGAAGAAAATGCTAACCTCTTACCATCATTAGATAATTTACCAAATCTTATAACTCCCGGCATATCATTAAACCAAAGAAGGTTTCCTGCCGTATCCACCCTTCCTATACCATTAGCAGTTACATCAGTGCTTTGGCCAACTGAGAAAATAATTGACTGATCTGATGGTTCCCATAAGTAATTTGCTATAGCTCCGTATTGAGTCAGCCTTTTAATGTTTTTCCCATCTGCATCCATTAAGTAAATGTCACTCTTTGAATAATTAGTATTAATATAGTCTCTATTAGAAAGAAAAATTATTTTTTTTCCATCGGGGCTCCATTTGGGAGAAAAGTCCATTATTGCATCTTCATCAGTTTTAAGATTTAATACTTTACCGTCTGTCAATGAAACTATAATAGTATAAGCAAAACCGAAAGCATTACGCTCACCATAATGTGTATAGGCAATTTTACTCCCATCAGGGCTCCAGTCAGGCGAAAATCCGTCAGCAAGAGATCCAGGCTGAATAGACAACGGATGTACATTACTTCCGTCTGCATTCATAATATAAATTGCTACTGTAAAATTGTATAAGGAAGGTCCTATAAAAGCTATCTGCTTACCATCAGGACTCCAAACAGGTTCGTCACTATAAGCTGTTGTAGTAAGTTTTTTTAACTCCGTTCCGTCAGGATTTACAGTATAGATAGCTGTTGTATCTTTTGTGCTTGCTAAAAAAACTATTTTACCTGTAAGCAAACTCTGTTCATCTACCGGCGGCTCGGTACTATTATTGCAGGAAAATACAAACAGGCTTAAAATTATAGGAAGTATTGTTATAAATTTATTTTTCATTTTTACTTATCCCAACTGTTAATATTATTTCAATAAAATTATCGGCATTGATTTTACAAAATTCCCGGCCGTCAGTCTTATAATGTACACACCGCTGGCAAGCCTGTTCCCGTTAAAATTGAATGTGTATCTGCCCGGCTGTTTTTGTTCATCTGCCAGCGTCTTTATCTTTTGCCCGTTTATGTTGTAAACCTCAAGAGTTACATAAGCTGGGGTAGGTATATCAAAAGTAATGGTTGTCGACGGATTGAACGGGTTAGGGTAATTCTGTTGCAAGTTAAATTTATCAGGGATAAATTTTCCGGTTTCCACCGTCTCTTTTGTTAAAGCAGGATTGGCAGAAAAACCACCCCCGCTTGAATAAGTATCTAAAAGATTTACTATGTTGGACGACGTAGATGGAAGTCCTTCTTCATCAACTGTCTTAGCATAGTATTTAATGTCGTCATTCAGAAAATTTCCCGTTCTTGTTACTTCATAGTCTGTTAAAAAAGTTGCACTCGTTAAAGCAAAGTAAACAGGATTCAAGTCGGATGGCTTCTGCCTGTACAGCTTGTAGTAACTTATATCCGGATCATTGGGCGGAGTCCACGATAAAGTAGGGCTTTCGCCAAGAGCTGCTGTGATTGTCAGGTTAACCGGCGCACCGGGAGGATTGTTTGCAAAATCCCCAACTCCTTTCTCTGCAAATTTGTTCTGAATTATGTCTTTTTGCAATTGGCTCCAGCTCTGATTCATCATTGCATCCCTAAAATCTAAAAAATTAGTGTTTGTCAATATTCCATTTAGAGAATTAAAAATTAATAAGTCCGTTGTATCAGGAATCTGGCCAATTCCATTTCTTATATTCCATAATATGCTTGAGAAAAATTCTCCGCTTATATGAGGATCTTCATTAATTATATGTTTGTATGCATCTCTAATTAAAAAGTCTGAATATTGACTCTTAAGCGGATTACTCATATCCCGTATACGTTTATTACCTGTATAAGCATATACGCCCATTAGTGTGTTATTAGTATAAGAGCCTGCAAAGTAATCGGCAAGCCCCTCATTAATTCCTCCTGCTTCATTAGGCCAACTTAATAACCCGTTTATTGTATAAACTACTGCGTGTGTATATTCGTGATAAATAATCTTAGCTTCGCGCGCATAATGCGGCAGAGTAGGGTCTGAATGGTCAAACTGTATTGAAATAGGTGAGGATAAGTTATTGAACTGTGCACCTTCACCAGGCAAATTTACCAAAGCCTTTAATTGTGTAAATCCGGTAAAATTAAATTTATTAATATACTCCCAACGAAATTTATCCATATGGTAATAAACATTTACTTCATCAAACTGCGGGTTTTCTATTGAAATACCTGTGTAGTCATGAGCAATGTTATTTGCCCTTGAAACAGCTGAGTTATCAACATCTGCATACGTGCCTATAACGTAACCGGTAGCATCAGACATTCGCGGCAATGTAACACCTGTTGACAAACCAAATTCGTTCTGTAACGGGTATGTTTCATAAATATTTCCCAGCCCGTTTACTTCGCCGAAAAGCTCTGCTGAATTTGGTGACGGTTGAATCATAGTAGAATTTACTTTTTCAACGGACACCGAAGGTTTATAATCAGGCCTGTCTGTTTCAACTGCATCTGAAGACTCTTTTTGTTTTTTTAGAACTTCGCCGTTGTTTGCATCAACGCAATACATCCACGAATCACCCGGTGTTTCTGTACTTATATCTAATTTCCATGCAAGTCTAAATTTACCATTGTGAGGCAGGATGAATAGATTAGACCGGAATAATTTTAATTTCTTGCTGTTGCCGAAATCATTTTTTGCCCTGTTAAATGCCTCATCCTTATTTAAGGAAGCAGTTGTTGAGCTATAAATAGCAACAGGATAATATCTTCCTTTTGCACTTAATATATTACCGTTAGGCTCGGTTGTTATAATATATTTAGCTCCATAGACAGGTATGTTGTGATAAACCTGCCGGAAACTTACGTAATACATTTTATCACGCCTGGTAATTTTTTCAGATTTGAAGTTTGAATTGTCCGGATCAATCTTAAATAACTCTGAGTATTTCTGCAGAAATTTTCTTGCAGCTGTTTCAGGATTATTACCTTTCATATTAGCCCTACCTCCGAAAACAGAAGCGGGTAGTCCTGTTTTATAGTCCCATCGTACTATCCAGTTACCGACATTATCTTTTCTGAACTTTTCAAGCGCCCTGAGCTGTGTTGAATCGGGCAGCACCTGGGCAAACACAAAATTTGCTCCAAGAAACAAAAGAAAGAAAATTGTTTTTTTCATAG
>Ga0114931_10001272_pt1 | contig 32075 bp, 25 predicted proteins | sample 2SBtaG_FD_89579 | JGI IMG/M metagenome (GOLD analysis project Ga0114931, IMG submission 89579) | Deep subsurface microbial communities from Kolumbo volcano to uncover new lineages of life (NeLLi) - 2SBTROV14_V59a metaG | ecosystem: Environmental > Aquatic > Marine > Volcanic | place: Kolumbo...
ACCCGCTCCCGGGGCTCCTTCCCCCTCGTCCCTCCCCCGAATCCCTCCCCCCACTCCCCCGGAGCCCGCGTGAGCGTCACCGAGTTCGTGGCCGCCCCCCTGTCCGTTGAGCAATCCGGAAACAAGAGCGAGCGCCAGGCGGGTCTGAAGCGCACCTGCGTCCTCGACACCAACGTCATCCTGTACGACCCCGGCGCGCTGTTCGTCTTCGACGAGTACGACGTCGTGATCCCGATGACCGTGATCGAGGAGATCGACCGCTTCAAGAAGGACCTCAACGAGACCGGCCGCAACGCGCGGCAGTTCTCGCGCTACCTCGACTCCCTGCGCGAGCAGGGGTCGCTGCACGACGGGGTGGGTCTCCCCGGCGGCGGGCGGCTCGTGGTCGACTTCGTCACCCACGGCGAGCGCGCCCCGATCACGTGGGGCCCCGACAACAACGACAACCGGATCCTCGCCACCGTGCTGCGGATGAACGACCGGCACCCGGGCCAGGTCGTGCTGATCACCCGCGACACGAACATGCGCCTGAAGTGCGACGCCCTCGGGGTCTCCGCCGAGGACTACGAGCACGCGCACCTCAAGGTGGAGGAGCAGTACTCGGGCGTGACCGAGCGGGTCGTCCCCGCCGAGGTGATCGACGAGGTCTACCAGGCGGGCACGGTACCGCTGGAGGGCTTCCGCGGCCTGCACCCGCAGCAGTTCGTGATCCTCCACGCCGACACCAACCCGGGCCAGACCGCGATGGTCCGGGTCGACCTCCGCCGGGAGCGCTTGAAGCTGGTCATGCGCTACAAGGAGGGCATCTGGGGGATCTTCGCCCGGAACAAGGAGCAGCTCTTCGCGCTGAACCTGCTGCTGGACGACGACATCCACCTCGTCACCCTCAACGGCGTGGCCGGCACCGGCAAGACCCTGCTCGCGCTCGCCTGCGGGCTGCACAAGGTCTGCGACGAGCACACCTACCGCAAGATGCTGGTCAGCCGGCCGATCTTCCCCCTGGGGCGCGACATCGGGTTCCTCCCGGGTGACGTCGAGCAGAAGCTCAACCCGTGGATGAAGCCGATCTTCGACAACCTCGACCTGCTCGTGTCCACCCAGACCGACGGGCGGCGGAACGGGCGCCAGCAGGAGCCCCAGTACCAGGGGCTGATCGACCAGAAGATGATCGAGGTCGAGCCGCTCACCTACATCCGCGGTCGCTCCATCCCCCGCCAGTACATGGTCGTCGACGAGGCGCAGAACCTGACGCCCCACGAGGTCAAGACGGTGCTCACCCGAGCGGGCGAGGGGACCAAGGTGATCATGACGGGCGACCCCTACCAGATCGACAATCCCTACGTCGACGCGCTCTCGAACGGGCTCACCTACACGGTCGAGCGGTTCAAGGAGTCGGCGGTCGCCGGCCACGTGACCCTCACCAAGGGCGAGCGCTCCGAGCTGGCCGAGCTCGCGGCACAGCTCCTGTGATCTCCGATCCTCGCTTGCGGCGGTCCGGCTGATGGACCAGCTCGAGGGGCGGAACCCGGTGCTCGAGTGCCTGGCGCGCGGGCGGAGGCCGGTGCGCAAGATCTGGCTCGACCAAGGGGCGAAGCGCGACGACAAGATCGCGCGACTCCTGGCGCTGGCCAGCGAGCGCGGGGTGCCCGTGGCGCGCGTGCCGCGGGCCAAGCTCGACCAGATGGCGGCGGGCCGGGTGCACAACGGGGTGATCGCCGAGGCGGAGCCCCTGGCGACGCTCACGACCCTCGCGCTCCTCGATGCGGTCTTCGACGCCGGGCGCATGCCCTTCGTGCTCCTGGCCGACCAGGTGCAGTACGAGCACAACCTCGGGGCGATCCTGCGCTCGGCGCTGGGCTTCGGCGTCGACGGGCTCGTCGTCCCGACCCGTCGGGGCGCCTCGGTGTCGCCCGTGGTGCAGCGGGTCTCCATGGGGGCCGTCGAGGAGGTTCCCGTCGTGCACGAGGGGCTGTTCGCTGCGATCAAGCACCTGAAGCGCGCGGGTGTACCCATCGTCGGCGCGGACATGGACGGCGTCCCTCTCGGGGAGGCGCGCCTGCAGGGCGCGCTCGCCCTGGTGATGGGCGGAGAGGGCCGCGGCCTATCGCCGACCCTGCGCAAGCACTGCGACGCCATCGTGAGCATCCCGCTGCACGGGGGGCTCGAGTCCCTGAACGTCTCGGTCGCTGCGACGGTCCTGATGTACGAGAAGCGCCGCCAGGACGGGTGGTACGCGGGTCGGAGCTAGCAGGTCTCGGGAGAAAGCCGGACCGAGGCCTGCTAGAGGCTCTTTCGCGTCGTCTTCGCGGCGCGGCCGATGCGGCGCAGGGCCTTGCGCTTGGGCTTGCCACGCCGGAAGTCGTCGAGGGCCAGGTCGAGGGCATGGAGCAGGGCGGCGAGGGTGTGGTGCTCTTCGGCGTCGATGCCCTTGGAGAGCACGGTCTCCTGCAGCTCCTGCAGCCGGCGGCGGAGCTTCTTGAGCTGCGTGCGGGCGCTGCGGCGGGCGTCACCCTTCTTGCCCCGCTTGGCACGACGGCGAGCGCGGCGAACCCGCTCGGAGGCCGACTCGAGCAGGCGGGCCGCCTCGACGCCCCGAGCGAGGCGCTCGGTGATGTCGGCGCTCGGGGCCCCGTCGTCGGGCGCGGGGGTCGCGCGAGCCGTCGGCTCGGACTTCGCCTCGGCCTCGGCCGGTGGGGGCGAGGCAGCTGGCACCTGGGGCGCCTTCGCGTGGGTGTCAGCCTTCGAGGCGGGCTTCGATTCGGACTTGGTCACGGCGCCTCCGGGTCTGTCGGGAGTATCGCGCGTCGGCGGCGCCACGCAAGGCATCTGTACGCTCAGGTCCGGTAGGCCACGGCCTCGAGGAAGGCCGCCGGGTCCGGATCTTCCTCCCAGGCGCGCAGGATCGCGTCCGAGGGGCTCTGTCCGGTCTGGACCTGCTCGATCAGCGGTTCGAGCCAGGGCAGGTCGTCCGGATCGCAGCGGTTCATGCCGCCGACGCCGATCTGGAGCAGCTCCTCGGCCCAGCTCGCGAGCGTTCGGCCGCCGACCTCTCCCCGCAGGCCGTCGCGGCAGGCGACGTCGAAGCGCTCCGCCTGGCTGCCGCACGCGGCGAGGCGCTCGGCCAGCTCCGTTGCCTCTCGGAGGGCGATCGGGCAGTAGAACAGGCCCTTGAACAGGGCGACGAAGGCGGCGGCGAGGGGGATGGGCACGCAGTCGGCGCCGCGCACCTCGATCTGCCGCTTGATCCGCACCTCGGGAAAGACCGAGGTGAGGTGGAGGTCCCAGTCGGCGAAGGTGGGGAAGCAACCGTCGATGCCGTGGTCCATCCACGAGCGGAAGGTGCGGCCGCCCGCGTCGTGCCAGCGACCACCGATCTTCGTGAACATCATCGGGACGTCGAGCAGGTAGTCGACCCAGCGGGCGAAGGAGAAGTCCAGGGCGGCCGGGGGGAACCCGGTGCGATCCGGATCGGTGCGGGTCCAGACGTGCCCGCGCCAGCTCGCGAAGCCCGAGGGCTTGCCCGCGACCAGGGCCGAGTTGGCGAACATCGCGGTGGTCAGGGGGCCGAGGAGCACCGACAGGCGCACCTTCGCCGCGCAGTCGGCCTCGCTGGAGAAGTCGAAGCTCGCCTGCACCGCCGCGGTGCCCTTCATCATGTGGTGGGCCAGCTCTCCGGTGCGCGCGAGGTAGTCCTTCATCACCGCGTAGCGGCCCTTGGGCACCCACGGGATCTCCTCGACCGGGGCGTAGGGCGTGAAGCCGAGCGCCACCGGGTTGATCGGCGCATCGCCGATGGCCGCGCACACCTCCTGCACGAAGTCGCGCGCCTGGGCGACGAGCGGCGCGATCTTCGGGAAGGGGGCGCCGGACAGCTCGAACTGTCCCCCGGGCTCGAGGGTGATCCATGCACGGTCGCGGTGCAGGGCGATCGGGTTGTCGCCCTCGTACTCGGGCTCCCAGCCGCGTGCGATCAGCTGTTCCAGCAGCCACCGGACGCCGTGGTCGCCGAAGTACGGCACCGGCAGCCCGTCGGGGCGCAGGAGGTGCCGCTCGAACTCGCCCCCGACGAGGAAGCGCTCGGAGGGGACGCAGTAGTCTTCGTAGGCCGTGAGCAGCGCGTCGCGGTCGAGGCGCTCGGAGGGATCGGAGGTGCGTACCATCGCCAACTGCTACCACGGGGGCGGCGGTGGTCAAGCGAATCTGACCGTCGCGGATCGCCGCACCATGGGGTAGTAGTGGGCCCCGGAGGTCTCTCGAGCGTGCGGTTTCCCTGGCCGATCCTTCCGTTGCTGCTCGCCGCGTGCGTGCCCGACCTGGGCACGAGCCCGGTGGACACCGCGGCGTGGATCGCGCCGGACAACGCGTGGCCCGCGACCTCCCCGCCCGCCGACCTCGTGGGCGAGGGCTTCTACCGCGGGCAGGTCGTGCCCGACTTCCGGCTGCTCGACCAGCACGGCGAAGAGGTCAGCCTGTGGCAGTTCTACGGCCGTCCGGTGGTGCTCGACATCTCCACCATGTGGTGCGGCCCCTGCCAGCAGCTCGCGGGGGGCGCGGACCAGACCGCCCAGGACTACGCCGGGGACCAGCTCATCTACCTCACCGTCCTGCCCGAGAACGTCCACGGAGAGGACCCGAGCACGCACGACCTGCTCGCGTGGGTCGACCAGTACGGGCTCGACAGCCCGGTCGTGGCCGACCCGGGCAAGGGCTGGTCCGCGCCGGCGGTACCCCGCGCGCAGTACCCCTTCGTCGCAGTGCTCGACGCGGAGATGCGCGTCGCGGCGCGGGTCGACCCGCCCACCGACGAGAACCTGCGCGCCGCGATCGACGCCGTCCTCGGGGCTACTTCTTCCGCTCGATGAGGTGGAACCCGTAGGGCGTCTCCACCACGTCGCTCACCTGGCCCGGCTTCAGGGCGAAGAGCGCGTCCTCGAAGGCGGGGATCATCTGGCCGGGCGCGATTCGCCCGAGAGCCCCTCCCCGGGACGCGGCGGGACCGTCGGAGTACTTTCGGGCCACCTCGGCGAAGGAGGTGCCGGCGGCCAGCGCGGCCCGGGCTTGCTCGATCCGCGCCCGCGCCTCCTCCTTGGAGCGGGTCGCCGTGGAGCGGACGGCGCCCTTCCAGGTGACGATCACCTGGGCCGCGGTCGCCTCGATCACCGGGTCGCGGCGCACGACGTGCCAGCCGAAAGGGGTGCGCACGAGCGGGGCGATGGCGCCCGGCTTCACCGAGGCCACCGCGGCCTCGAACTCCGGGACCATGGTGCCGGTGAGGTAGACGCCGAGGTGCCCCCCGCGGGGGGCCTCCGCGCCGTCGGAGTACTGGCGTGCGAGATCCTCGAGGCGCTCCCCGGCTCGGGCGCGCTCGCGGAGGGAGGCGGCGAGGTGCCTGGCCTCGGGCTCGGTGCGGGTGATCCGGGCCGGCGTGCCGACCGCCCCCTTCCACGCGACCAGGATCTGGGTGGCCGCGTACCGGGGCTCCGCGGGGGCGGGCAGGATCGTGGGCGCGGGCGGTGGCGCGACGGCCGGAGCCGGGGCCGGCACGGGCTCTGGGGCCGGCGCGGGTGCCTCCTTCGTCGGCCCGGAGCACGCCATGAGCGCCAGGAGCAGCCCGATCCGCAATGCGACCTCCGACCGGGCCGGTAACCCGGCGCGACGGCGGGGCGCACTTCCGATAGGCTGCGCGGCATGTGGCTCCTCCTGCTGATCCTGGCGGCACGCGCGGACGCCCCGGCACCCGCGCCACCCCCCGACATCCCGCTGGACGCGGTGGTGCTGCTGCAGCAGGGCGCCGCGACCTGCGCCGGGTCCTTCGTCGACGGCGAGGGCACCGTGGTCACCGCCTACCACTGCGTCGCCGAGGGGGGGCGCCCGCGGGTGTGGACCCACGACGGGCGCTCCGCGATCGGACGCGTCGGCCGCGTGGACCCGGCCCTGGACCTCGCGCTGGTCGAGGTGCCGGACTTCGCGGGCGAGCCGTCGCTGCCGCTGCGGACCGATCCCCCCGCCCTCGGGGAGACGATCCGCCCCATCGGCCACCCCTTCGGCGCGCGCCTGCCCTTCGGCTTCGTCGAGGGCACCCTGCGCTGGTCGGTCTCCCAGGGGGTGGTCTCGGCGGTCGGCCCGCGGGCGATCCAGACCACGGCGCCGGTGAACCCCGGCAACTCGGGGGGGCCGCTCGTCGACCTCCAAGGGCGCCTCGTGGGGGTCGTCAGCCGGCGCTACTCGGGCCAGGGCCTGGGTTTCGCCGCCCGGGCGAGGGGGGTGCAGGCCCTGCTCGACGGCGGCGGTCACGTCTTCGGGCCCGTGGGCGGCACCGTCGGCCTGAACGTGTTCCTCTCGAACTACGAGGCGGGCCTCGGGAGCCTGGCGGTGGGCGCTCGCCTGGAGCTGGCCTTTCGCGACCGGGTCGTGCTCGCCCTCTCGGGGGCGTTTCCGCTGGGGGCCCGGTGGTCGGTGACCCGCTTCGGGGAGGAGGTCCGCTGGTCGCAGCTGGAGGCGCGCGCGGGCCTGAGACAGCGCCTGTTCCACGGCCAGTGGACGACGACACTGGACGCCTACGGCGGTGTCGCTGCGGTCCAGGGCCTCGCACCGGACACGACGCGGCAGTTCCGCAACCAGGCGTGGCTCGCGCCCATGGCCGGCGGCTCGGTGCAGGTCGCCAGCGCCGGGCTCGACCTCGCGGCCCTGTGGGTCGACGGCTCTGTGCAATGGCGCCTGTGCATCACCCTGCGCTGGCCGGGCGTGTTCTGGATGTTCTAGGCGATCCCGGCGAGGCGCATCCCGCCGTAGATCAGCCACGCCAGCGCGATGGTGAACGGGATCGTCAGGATCCAGGCCCACAGGATGTTCCGGGTGACGCCCCAGCGCACCGCGGAGAGCCGGGTGGTCGAGCCGGCGCCCATGATCGCGGCGGTGATGCAGTGGGTGGTCGAGGTGGGCAGCCCGGCGTGGGAGGCGAGTTGGAGCACGACGGCGGCGCCGGTCTCGGCGCAGAACCCGTGGATCGGTCGAAGCTTGAAGATCTTCGAGCCCATGGTGTGGATGATCCGCCACCCACCCGCGGCGGTCCCGAGCCCCATGGCGGTCGCGCAGGTCAGCACGACCCACACGGGGACCGGAAAGGTCGCGTGTGGGTCGTAGGTGCCGCTGTAGGCGACGAGCGCCATGGTGATCACCCCCATCGTCTTCTGGGCGTCGTTCGTGCCGTGGGACAGTGCCATGAACGCGGAGGAGAAGAGCTGGAGCGTCCGGAAGCCCTTGTTGATCTTCGCCGGCGGGATCCGGCGCACGATCCAGTAGACCGCGATCATCAGCACCAGGGCCGCGAGGAACCCGAAGAGCGGGCTCACGATCAGGGCCGCGATGACCTTCTCCAGACCCTTGCCCCGCACGGCGACCGACCCGGCGATGCCCGCGCCGACCAGCCCGCCCACGAGCGCGTGGGAGGACGAGGAGGGGATCCCGAAGAACCAGGTGATCAGGTTCCACGTAATGGCGGAGAACAGCGCGGCGAGCACCATCGCCTGGGTGACGTGGGCCGGGTCGATCAGGTCGCGCCCGATGGTGGTGGCCACCGCGGTGCCCAGGAAGGCGCCGAGGATGTTGAACCCGCCGGCCATGATCACCGCGGTGCGCGGTCGGAGCACCCCGGTCGACACCACGGTGGCGATGGCGTTCGCCGTGTCGTGGAAGCCGTTGATGAAGTCGAACACCACTCCGGTGATGACGACGAGCACGAGCATGCCGAGGTGCACGGGCCTACCCGTTCTTGATGAGGATGCTTTCGAGCACGCGCGCCACACGCTGGCACTTGTCGATCGAGTCCTCGAGGCCCTCGAGGAACTCCCGGTGCTTCAGGAGGCGGATCGCGTCCGTCTCCTCGGCAAATCGGCGGGCGACCTCGCGGCGGAAGACGACGTCGCCCTCGTGCTCGATGTCGGCGATCGCCTGGCAGGCGGCGCGGAGCATGCCGCCGTCGTTGCCGGTCCGCAGCAGCGGCGTCGCGTCGCGGATCTGGGTGGTGGCCTGGACCAGCAGCCGCGACAGCTCCACGGCCCCCTCGGGGATCTCCTTCATGTGGTGCAGGATCACCTGGCCCCCCGTGGCTTCCACGAAGTCGGACACCGACTCGATCGAGGACGTCAGCTCGTAGAGGTCCTCGCGGTCCAGCGGCGTGACGAAGGTGCGATCGAGGGCGTCGGCCATGTCGCGGAGCGCCTTGTCTCCGGCGTGCTCGGCCTCGCGGATCTGTGCGACGAGACCCTCGCGCTCGGCGCCGGACGGCGAGTTGCACAGCTCCTCGAGCCGCAACGCCGCCTCGTGGGTCGAGACCGCGGCGGCGTCGACGAAGTCGAAGAAGTACGTCTCGACCGGAAGAAAGAACCGGATGATCCCCTGCAGGAACTGCAGCATGCACGACTCCCCGGAGCGGAGCGGACCTTAGCGTGTCGACAGCCCGCCCGGGGCGCGCCTTTGCGACAATCCGGGAACGATTGTCCGGCCCCGCCTCGTCCCGACCTTCCCCGGAGCGTCAGCCTCCCGTGACCGCGGCGACGATCGCCGGGTCGACCCCGTGCTTCTCGAGGAAGGCGCGCCGCTCCGCGTGCCGCTCGGCGACCTCGGCCCGGTAGACGTCCATGCGCCCCTGGCGCGCGTACATCTTGTCGGGACGGAGCACGTCGGCGGGCACGTGCTGGAGCAGGTCGGCGTTGCGCGGGTCGTCGACGGCGACGACCTCGTAGCCGAAGTCCGGATCGCGCTCCCAGACGACGGACCCCTTGAACAGGGCCTCCAGCATCGCCGAGGAGTGGCGGATCTTGACCTTGAGCGCCTTCTGGTCGACCTCGCGCGCGTCGCCGCCCACGAAGCCGGTGTTCATCATCCACGTGGTGAGGTCGGGGGTGGTGGCGAGGATCTCGGCGAAGCGCCGCGCCTGCAGCCCGTGCTCGCGCGGGAAGAAGGGCTGGGTGAAGGGCGAGCGGGTCTTGCCGCGCTCCTTGCCGGCGGCCGAGGTCTTGCTCGTCTCGCCGAGCATGAAGTACCCGGCGGCCTGCTCCGGCGAGACGAAGCGCACGATCCCCGGGGTGATCGCGCCCTGGCCCTCGTCGCGGTTCAGGATGCCCATGGAGCGCACCGGCGCGAGATCATCGAGATCGGCGGCGTCCTCGATGCGGGCCAGGGGGATGATCGAGCGGCCGTTGGCCGTCCACACCACGAAGTCCCAGCCGTCCTCGGGCACGAGGTGCTCGTCGATGACCTGCGCGGCGGTGACCTCGCCGTCGATGTACGCCTCGAGGTGGTCCGCGTCGGCGCCGGTCGCGAGGAGCACCTCGCGCAGGGCGGCGACCTCGTGGGGCTCGAGGACCGTCTTGGAGAAGTCCACCTCGCCGCGATCGTCCTGGTAGGCGTTCTCCAGCCACGCGTCGGGAGACGTGGACCCGGCGTGGATCACGGGCTCGCTGTCATCGGTGAGGCCGAAGGTCTTCGCGAAGCAGCCGTTTTCGGTGACCGAGAGCTCGCCCTCGGGCCACAGGGCGACCATGTCGTCCTGGACCGGGCGCACGCCCTCGCCTTGGCGCGAGAACGTGGTGGTGGTCTTGCCGGTGCCGGAGAGCCCGAGGATAGCCACGGTCAGGCGCTGGCCGTCGAGGAGGACCTCCTTGGCGCCGGCGTGGAGCACGAGCCCGCCCTGGCCGTACACGTCGTCGCACAACATCCGGAGCGCGGCCTTCTTCGACTCGCCGAAGTAGTCGGGGCCCATGATGTAGGTGACCCGGTTCTCGAGGTCGACGAGGATCCGCTGGCCGCCGTCGATGTCGGGTCGGAAGTCGGGGGTGTAGACCACCCGGAACCGCGGCTCGAAGGGACCGCTCGGGTCCGCCTCGACGCGCTCGCGCGGGAAGGCGAGGATCCGCTGCATGGCTGCGATGTTCGCGCCCTCCAGGGTGTACAGCCACTGCACCGGGACGGCCCGCGGCCCGACGCCGAGCCAGCCCCGCACCTCGATCAGCCGTCCGCGGCGCTCGATGTACGCCGCCTGCGCCGCGATCAGCACCCGCGCTTCGTCGACTGGGATGGTGCCATGGGACCAGCCCTTCGGCTCGTCGGTGATCACGAAAGTGTACTTCGCCATCCGAGCCTTGTTGCGGCTGACCTTGTTCAGGCTCCCGTGGGAGGTGCGGAGCACCGCGGGGGTGTACTCGAGTGCCAGCTCTCGCAGCGCCGCGGGAGAGGGATCCACCAGGCGCTCGACAGGGTACTCGATCCATCCGGGGCGGTTCTCCCGATTGTCCGAGGATGGACGAGTGGTGGTCTCCATGATGCCTCCCTCGTGGACCGCGACGGATCCGCTGTACTGCCATCCCTGATGGCAGCGGATCGGCTAACCCCGGCTCACGTTCCCGCAAGCGGCCGGATTCCAGGCGGATGTGTGGACCCCGTGTGGGGCATTCAACCTACCATATCTCGTGTAGGTAGGCCTCGACCTCGTCCCAGTCCAGGTGGAGCTGCGAGGCGGCGTCGCGGAGGATCTGCAGCTCCGTGGCGTCGACGTCCCCATCGCTCTGGCCCGCGCGCCAGAACAGCCCCATGAGGGTGAGGCGCGCATCGTGGGTCATGTGCGCGGTGAGCTCCGAGGCCGCCTCTTGGCGCAGGGAGAGGAACCGGATCCGGTCGAGCAGTCCCAGGCGCTCCAGGCGCGCCGTCGGGAAGACCCGGCGGAGGAACTCCACCTCGGGCTCGGCAATCTCGCCGTCCGCCTCGAGGATCCGCTCGCACACGCTGAGCGCGAACACGACCTTGTAGGCCTCCAGCGAGTCGTCGCCGCCGCTCTGGGGGCTGGGGGTGGTGACTCCGAGGGCGTGCAGCACGTCGGGGAGGAAGTCCTCGGCCTTCGCAGTCCCGGCGGCCAGCCGGGTCTGTAGGAGCTCTCCCTCGTCGACCACGAGGCGGGGCGCGGACAGGCCGCGGCGCCCCTCCACCCAGAGCTGGTAGGCGGCGCCCTCCTGCAGGGCGAGGGAGGGGAAGGCGCGTCGGGGGATCGCGCGGAAGCCCTCGGAGGACCAGCCCTCGCCGAGCCCCGCGGCGAGGGTGGCGACGTGCGCGTCTCGGGCCTCGCCGGTGTAGGCGAAGACCACCCCCAGGCGATGCCCATGGGTCTCCTCGCTCTGGTGGGGGAGCACCGCGCAGGACCACGCGACCGCGTCGATCCCGTGCTCGCGCGAGAGATCGCCCAGGGCCCGCAGGGTGGCCTCCTGCACCCCGCGCCAGTCCTGTCCGTCGCTTCCGAGGACCCCGACCGGCAGCGTGGAGAACGCGGGCCCGGTGGTCGTGGCGGGCAGGTGGAACTGGATGTCGACGCGGATGGCCATTCGTCCCCCAGGGGACCCCCATCATACGGCGTGGGGCGAGCCGCTCGCCGGTGCGATACCGGTTCGGACGTCGAAGGAGGAAAGATGCGCGCTGCGCTGCTGATCGCGGGCGTGCTCGTCGCGGGACCGGCTCGCGCAGGGCAGGGGAGCTTCGGGGTGGGCGTCACGCTGGAGACGGCGATCCTCCCGGGTGCCTCGGCGAGCCGATGGGGGCCGGACGGCGCGATGGAGGACGTCGCCGGGTCGACGGGCCTGAGCTGCGTCGGAGGCAAGGCCTTGTACCGCGACGCGCACCTCACGCGGCTGTCGGTGGAGGGGGGCTACTGCCGTGACCTGTCCTGGCGCATCGAGGCGGAGTGGAGCTACGTCGGCGCGGCGGTCGGCAAGGAGGCGTCGATCGGCGCCGGGCGCTTCGCGGGAGGGCAGATCGGCCTCGGGTGGGGGCAGGGCAGCGAGTTCCTGTACGCCTACAGCCAGCGGGACGTCTACCTGCGGCCCCGGGCCTACCTGATGCTGCCCCTCGGCGCGACGGCCGCCGAGGTCGGGGCCTACGCCCACCTGCCGCTCCTGTACCGGCAGCGGCAGGACGGCCTGGGCGGCGGGGTCGGCTTCACGCCGTGGTTCGGACTCGAGGCCACCTTCTACCTGGGCCACTTCGCGGGGGAGTGAGGCTCAGCGGGCGGCGGGCGCGAGGCACACGTCGTCGACGTAGTGCCCGGCCAGCTCCGCGCCGGTCGTGTCGTTCGCGACGTCCTCGAGGGCGAAGATCACGACGGCCAGGTAGGCGTCGCCGCTGCCGTCGGGGACATGCACCGTCCCGCTCGGGTGCGCGGTCGCCTCGGGCGCGCCGGCGACCTCGCGGGTCGGCCCGGGGAGCCGCGCGAGCACGGTGCCCTGGCCCCGGGTCCACGCCAGCGGGAACTCGGAGGGCGTCCCGTCGTAGTACCAGGCCTCCACCCCGAAGAAGGTGTCGATCTGCTGCCCCACGAGGGTGCGGGCGACCGCGGCAGAGAGGTCCAGATCCTGCCCGTGGCGGTCCGAGACGTCGACGAGCTGGATCGCCTCGGCTCGGTCGTCGGCGCTGGCGCCGAGGGGGGCGGTGCCGCGCAGGTGCAGCCACTTGCGGCCCTCCAGCGGCGCGAGGCAGTCACCGTAGCCGTCGATGGTGGCGTAGTCGCCGCCCCAGGCGCCGGTCCCCGAGGGCAGCCCCGAGGTGTAGGTGCCCGACTCGAAGCCGCCATCCTGGAGCAGGTCGCCGCTGCAGGTGCTCGCCGGGCCGGGGACCTGGGCCTGGCAGGCGCTCGGGTCGCCGACGCCCGCACAGGGGACCGCGACCGAACCGAAGAGCGCGTCCCGCTCCAGCGGCCCGATCACCTCGTCCGCGTCGAGGGTGGAGTCGCCGTTGCCAGCCGGGATCTGCTGGGCGGGGAGGAGCGCGCCGCCGTCGCCGGTCTGCCACCCGGTGACCGCGAGGGAGAAGGTGGCCGGCCACCCGGTGTCGATGCTCCCGATCATGTCGAGGAGCCCCTCGAGGCGGTCCTTGGCGTCGGCGTCGAAGCCGCCGGAGCACGAGGTGCCGAGCTGCACCCACTCCGCGGTCCCCGAGGGCGCCCACTCGTACCAGCCGCAGTCCCACAGGTTGTTCGTCGGGTTCGAGCCCTCCTGGAGCAGCGCGAACAGGCGCCCGCGCGCGGCGGGCACGGTGCCCCGCTTGCTCCACGGCGCGGGGATGGTGTCGGTCGGGTCGGTGCCGCCGCCCCACACGAAGACCGCGCGGTCGGTGTCGGGGTGGGCCCACGGCGCCGAGACGTACAGGGTCCCCTCGGTGGTGCTCGCGCTGCGGAGCAGGGCGTACAGGGCGACCGGCCCGCTCGGGCCCGAGAGCTGGCGCGCGCCGGTGTCGGTCTGGGCGTCCGCGACGGTCGGGAAGCTCTGGTCGACCGAGTGCACCATCCACTCGTCGGTGTGCACGCGCCCCTGGGCCCCCGAGAAGGACCGCAGCTCCAGCACCGGCTGCACCGGGCCACTCGCGCAGGAGAAGGTCTGTGCCAGCTCCTGCCAGCCGCCGTCCCCCGAGGAGTCCGGTCCCCAGGCGGTGGAGTCGACCACCCAGGTCCCGTCACTGCCGGTGTGCCCGTGACGGTTCCCGGCGCGGACCTGGACGTTCGGGTCGGTGTCGTCGACCCACGCCCGGAACATGCAGCTCGAGTCGGGCTGATCGGCGGTGGGGAGCGGCTGGGCGAGGGCGACGTACTGCGGGTCGGTGCCCGACCAGATCAGCTCGGCGGCGTACTGGCCGACGAGCGCGCTGCTGCTCCGGTGCACGGTCACGCCGGCGTCGGCGGTGAACCCCGGGGCGGTCCCGCCCTCCCAGGTCTCCCACCCGAGGTTCGGGGTGCACACGGGCTCGTCGTCCGAGCCGTCGGTGCAGTCGGTGCCGTCCCGCAGGGCCTCGACACGGTCGGGGGTGCCGCCACCGTCCCCGTCGGCGGCGAGCGGGTCGCAGCCGAACCAGCCCTCCGAGAGCACGCAGGGGCTCGCCGGGTCGACGGTGCCGTCCCCGTCGTCGTCGCGGCGGGTGCCGTCGCACAGCCCGTCCGCGTCGCTGTCGGGATCGGCGCAGTCGGCCCCGGCCGCGACCTCCTCGCCGTCGAGCAGGCCGTCGTCGTCGGAGTCCGCGTCGGACGGGTCGCACCCGTGCGCCGCCTCCTGGGCGTCGGGCAGCCCGTCGCTGTCGCCGTCGGGTAACCCGGAGTCCGGGTTCGCGGACGTGTCGCTCCCGGTGTCGAAGGGAGCGCCGTGGCAGGCGAGGAGCAGGGCGAGGGCGGGCAGCACGGGCGGGACCCTAGCACGCTCGAAGCGCCGTCAGTGCGACTCGTCGGCCCAGTGGCAGGCCACCTGGCGCCCCGCTACGCGGCGCAGCGCGGGCTCCTCGCTCGGGCACCGGGTCTCGCGCGCGACCGGGCACCGCGTGTGGAACCGGCATCCCGTCGGCGGTGACAGCGGGCTGGGCACGTCGCCCTCGAGCACGATCCGCTTGCGCTGCCGCTCCCGGACCGGGTCGGGTACCGGGATCGCGCTGACCAGGCTGCGGGTGTAGGGGTGCTCGGGGGCGTCGCAGATCTGGTCGAAGGTGCCCACCTCGACGAGCCGCCCCAGGTACATCACCGCGATCCGGTCGCTGATGTGGCGGACCGCGGACAGGTCGTGGGCGATGAACAGGTAGGAGAGGCCCCGCTCCTTGGCGAGCCGCTGCAGCAGGTTCAGGATCTGCGCCTGGATCGAGACGTCCAGCGCGCTGATCGGCTCGTCGCACACGATGAACTCGGGGTCGCAGGCGAGCGCCCGCGCGATGCCGATCCGCTGGCGCTGTCCGCCGCTGAACTCGTGAGGGTAGCGGCGCACGTAGCGCGGATCGAGGCCGCACTGGGCCATCAGCTCCTGGGCCTGGCGCTGCAGGTTGCGGCGACCGGTCGCGAGGCCGTGGGTGGCCAGGGGCTCGGCGATGATGTCGCCCACGGTCATGCGCGGGTTCAGGGAGGCGTACGGGTCCTGGAAGATGATCTGCAGGCGGCGCCGCCACGGGCGCATCTGGGCGGGGCCGAGGCGCACGAGATCCTCACCGTCGTAGAGCACTCGCCCGCCAGTCACCGGCACCAGGCGCAGCAGGGCGCGCCCGGTCGTGCTCTTGCCGCAGCCGCTCTCGCCGACGAGCCCGAGCACCTCGCCCTTGCGGACCTCGAAGCTGACCCCGTCCACGGCCTTCAGGTGCCGGGTGCGCTGGCGCAGGAGCCCGCCCTGGCGGATCGGGAAGTGTACTCGGAGGTCCTCCACGCGCAGCAACACGTCGCTCATCCGTCCGCCCCCCGCAGGTCCGTGGGGCGCTCCGACTCGTCCTCCAGCAGCCAGCAGCGCCCTCCGTCGGTGGGAGGACCCTGCCAGGCCGGCTCGACGATGCAGGGTCCGAAGCGGCTCGGACACCGGGGCGCGAAGGGGCAGCCGGGCGGCAGGTCGGACAGGTCGGGAGGCTGACCGGGGATCGGCTCCAGCGGCCCGCGGGTGTCCAGGCGCGGCACGCTCTTCAGGAGGCCCGCGGTGTAGGGGTGCTTGGGCGCGGAGAACACGCGGTCGACCGAGCCCTTCTCGACGATCCGGCCGGCGTACATCACCGCGATGTCGTCCGCGAGGCCCGCGACGACCCCGAGGTCGTGGGTCACCAGGATCACCGCGGTGCCGTGTTCGACCGCGAGCGCGCGGATCAAGTCGAGGATCTGAGCCTGGATGGTCACGTCGAGCGCCGTGGTCGGCTCGTCGGCGAGGAGCAGCTCCGGGCGACAGGCGAGCGCCATGGCGATCGTCACGCGCTGGCGCATCCCGCCCGAGAACTGGTGCGGGTACTGGTCGATGCGCCGTGCCGGGTCGGGGAGCCCCACCTGCTCGAGCAGCGAGACGGCGCGACGCCGTGCCGCCTTGCGGCCGAGCCCCTCGTGCAGCTCCAGCACCTCGGCGATCTGCCGGCTCACCCGCAGGTACGGGGTGAGCGAGGTCATCGGGTCCTGGAAGATCATCGCGATCCGGTTGCCGCGCATCTCCCGGAGGGTCCGCTCGGACGCCTTCAGCAGGTCCTGGCCCCCGAAGTGGACCTCACCGCCGACGTACTCCCCGGGCGGGGTCGGGACGAGGCGAAGGATCGACAGGTTGGTCACGCTCTTGCCCGAGCCGCTCTCGCCGACCAGCCCGAGCACCTGGCCGGGGCGCACGTCGAAGGACACGCCGTCGACGGCCTTCACCGTGCCGTACTCGGTGTGGAACCAGGTCTGCAGGCCCCGGACGGAGAGGAGCGGCGCGGCCATCAGCCCTTCCTCGCGCTTGGATCGAGGGCGTCCCGCAGCCCGTCGCCGAGGAAGTTCAGGCAGAAGAGGGTTATGGTCATCGTCAGCCCGGGGAAGAGCAGGAGCCACGGGTAGACGACCATCGCGTTGGCGCCGTCGTTCACGAGGGTACCCCAGGACGCCATGGGCTCGCGGATCCCGAGGCCGAGGAAGGAGAGGAACGCCTCGGAGAGCATGATGCTCGGCACGGTGAGCGTGCTGTAGACGATCACCGGCCCGAGGGTGTTCGGCACGATGTGCCGGAACAGGATCTTCGCCGGCGGCACCCCGATGGCGCGGGCGGCCTCCACGAACTCCCGGTGCTTGAGCGAGAGCACCTGGCCGCGGACGATCCGCGCCAGGGTGAGCCAGCTCACCAGGCCCAGCGCGGCGAACATCAGCACGAAGCTGCCGTCGAGCCCGAGGATCGACACGCTGCTCGGCGGGATGATCGCCATGAGCACGATGACCAGCAGCAGGTAGGGGGTCGACAGCAGGACGTCGACGAAGCGCATCATCACCTGGTCGACGCGGCCCCCGGCGTAGCCGCTGATCGCGCCCCAGCCGACCCCGACGACCAGGGAGACGCCGGTGCCGACCAGCGCCACCGCGAGGCTGACCCGCCCGCCCTGCATCGTGCGCACGAGCAGGTCGCGGCCGAGGATGTCGGTGCCGAACAGGTGCTGCCAGGTGGGCGGCGCGGCGCCGAGCGCGATGTCCTGCGTCGCGTAGGTCCAGCCCCAGGTGGCCTGCACGACCCACGGGCCGGCGACGCAGGCGACCAGGACGAACCCCAGGATCCACGCCGAGGCCACGCTCACCTGGTGCCGTCGCCAGCGCCGCCAGGCGTCCTGCCACAGTCTGGTGCCGGTCACCACCTTGGTCTCGGCAGCTGCGAGCGCCTCGCTCACGTCAGCTCCACGCGGGGGTCGAGCCAGGTGTACGCCACGTCGACGACGAGGTTCAGCACCATCAGGAGCATCGCGTAGAACACGATCACCCCGAGGACCATGGAGTAGTCGCGGTCCAGGGCGGACTGGACGAAGTAGTACCCGAGCCCGGGGATCTGGAAGATCTTCTCGATCACCACGGTGCCGGTGACGATCTGCGCGGTCGCGGGCCCGAGGAAGGTCACGACCGGCAGAAGGGAGCCCTTGAGCGCGTGGCGGCCGACCACCTGCCACTCGGAGAGCCCCTTGGCGTGCGCCGTCCGGATGAAGTCGCTGTGGATCACCTCGAGCATCCCGGCCCGGGTGAGGCGGGCAATGTACGCCGCGTAGGCGAGCCCGAGGGTGATGGCGGGGAGGATCATCGTGGAGAAGCCCGCCCACCGCGCGGGCGGCAGCCACCCGAGCTGCAGCGCGAAGACCAGCACGAGCAGCGGGCCGAGCACGAAGTTCGGCACGCTGATCCCGATCAGCGCCACCGCCATGGTCGCCCAGTCCCACACGGTGTTCTGCCGCAGGGCACCGATCACCCCCGTCGTGATGCCGAGCCCCAGCGCGAAGGCCAGCGCGAGCAGCCCGAGCACGAGGGAGACGGGGAAGCTCTCCCCGATCAGCTCCCCGACCGTCAGCCCGGGCCGCTTCATGGAGGGCAGGGTGCCGTCGGCGATACCGACCATGTAGGTCGCGAACTGGTCGTACCAGGGCTGGTCGAGGTGGAACTTCACCTGGAGCTGTCGCTCGATCTCGGGCGGAAAGCTGCGCTCCGCGTCGAAGGGCCCGCCGGGCGCGAGCTTGAGCATGGTGAAGGTCCCCAGTGCCAGCAGGAGCACCAGGGGCACGATCGCGAGGAGCCGGCGGAGGACGTGTCCGATCATCGTTCGATGGACACCCAGCGCAGGGGATGCTCGTCCAGCACGTTCGGGTGGTAGCCCTGCACCCCGGGCTGCTTCAGGCCGACCCACACGTACCAGTACAGCGGGATGAAGGGCATCTGGTCGTCGAGGATCTGCTCGGCGGCGGCGAGATCGGCCATCCGGGTCCCCGGATCGGGCTCCTGGCGGGCCTGGGCGATGAGCTGGTCGAAGGCGGGGCTCGACCAGCCGGTCTCGTTGTTCCCGGCGCCGGTGGTCCACATCTCGAGGAAGGTGTTCGGATCGACGTAGTCGCCGATCCATCCGCCGCGGGCGACGTCGTAGTCGAGGGAGTCCACCGCCTTGAGGAAGGTCTTCCACTCGCGGTTCTCGAGGGTGACGTCGATGCCCAGGTTCTGCTTCCACTGGGACTGGATGATCGCCGCGATGTTCTTGTGCATCTCGAGCGTGTTGTAGAGCACCTTGAGCTCGGGAAAGCCCTTGCCACCGGGGTAGCCGGCCTCGGCGAGGAGCGCGCGCGCCGCCGCGGGGTCGTAGCCCGGCCCGGGGGGGGCCTCGTAGCCGGGCAGCCCGGGGGGCACGATGTGGTCGGCCACGAGCTGGCCCGCCTCGAGGATCTGGACGATCTGCCGCTTGTCGATGGCCATCGCCAGGGCCCGGCGCACGCGCACGTCGTCCAGGGGCGGCTTGGTGGTGTTCAGCCGGTAGATGTAGACGGACAGCGCCGGACTCTTCCAGAAGTCCTTCTTGTCCTCCAGCATCGGGATGAACTCGGGCGGGATGTTGTCGGCGACGACGACGTCGGTGTACCCGGCCCGGTACATGTCGACCGAGGTGACCTGGCTCTCGATGGGGTAGGCGATCACCGTGTCCAGCGCGATCTGGTCGGCCATCCAGTAGTCGGGGTTCTTCTCGAGCACGATGCGGTCGCGCACGCGGTGCACCGCCAGCCGGTAGGGCCCGTCGGTCACGATGTGCTCGGGCCGCGTCCACTGGGGGCCCCACCGCTCGACGGCCTGGCGGGGCGCTGCGCGCAGGGTGGTGTGGCTCGTCTGCTGCAGGAAGTACGGGGCGGTCCCCTGCAGGCGGACGACGAGGGTGTGCGGGTCGACGGCGCGAAAGCCGAGGACGTCGGGATCGGTCTGGAGCTGGTCGGCGCGGACCTCGAAGCTCGCGGGCTGGGCCGGGGCGGCTCCGTCGGTCGAGGCGCTGTCCGGCGAGGTGTCGTCCGGGGGCGCCGGGATCTTCGCCGAAGCGTCGAAATCCACCTCGGGGACGGCGTGGGCCACGTAGGTGATCTCCCGGGCGCCCGGATCGGCGAGGGCGGAGGCGTCGAGCCACCCGAAGCGCTCCCGCTCGGAGAAGTAGACCCGGCGCCGGCTGCCGTCCCGGGCGACCACGTACACCGCGTCCCCGCGCTCGAGGGTGTCGATGGCCGCGCCGTCTCCGTCCACGAGGTTCGTGGGGGTCGCGACGACCCGGTCGTTCACGAGCGGAAAGGCGGGCTCGGCGTCGTCCGCCGCGATCCACCCGGTCACCGGGTCGCTCGTGCAGTCGAGGAGCGCCGTCTGGTGGCCGAGGTCGGGGCAGCCGGGGCGCCACCGCACCTGCACGTCGTCCCCCGAGCGGCCCGCCTCGGCGACGACCGTGTCGGCGACGAGGGAGCCGACCGCCGCGCCTCCCCCCGCGTCCCGGGTGGGCTCGGCGTCTTGCACGACGTGCAGTGCGCGGCTCTGCTCCAGGTAGACCGGCGTGCCGGCCGGGTGGTCCCCGACGGCGACGGCGAGCCGCTGGATCCGCCCCTCGTTGTAGGCGCGCGCGTTCTTCACCGCGTACAGCTGCTCGGCGTAGCGCCCGAGGTAGATCGGGTTCAGCGCCCGCTCCCAGGACCACGCGAAGTCCTGGGCGGTCACCGGGGTGCCGTCGCTCCACCGCTCCGTGTCGCGCAGGTGGAAGGTGTACCCGCGCCCGTCGGGGTGCGCCTCCCAGCTCTCCGCGGCCGACGGGCGGGGAGACAGGTCGACCGGGTCGTACTCGGTGAGCCCGTCGAAGAGCTCGCCGATGATCCGTCCGTCGGGGTGCCCGGTGGCGAGGCCGGGGTCGAGGTACTCGGGCTCGGACTCGTTGCCGTAGACGAACAGGTTCGCGGGCTCCCCTGCGCGGGAGCGTCCGAACTGGTCCCCGGAGGGGGGCCCGCAGGCCACGAGCAGCGCCAGGAGGAGCATGGTGGCGGTAGTAACTCGCGCCCGCGGGATCCGACCGGGCCCGCCCGTACCGAGATGTCGCCCCGCAGCGCCGGCCACGCGCGGGCGTCTCGTCCAGGGTGGTACCGCAAAGGAGGAGGGAGGACCGTCGGTCGCCTTGTGCGCGACAATCCCCTCCACTACGATCGTCTCCCACCCCAGCGCGGCGCCTGCTCGCCGACGGAGGAGCCCATGGCGGAGCTTTCCGAAGAGACCACGAACAACATCGAGAAGCGCCTGAACGTGATCATCGAGAACCTCGAGGAGAAGAGCAAGGAGCTGATGGGGCGTGTCCGCGAGGACGTGCTGCCCCAGGCGGAGGCCACCGTGCGCGAGAACCTGTGGGCCTCGCTGCTCTCCGCGCTCGGGATCGGCCTGATCCTCGGCCTGGTGATCGGTTTCGGCAGTGGCCGGCGCTGAAGCCGCCGCCGAGGCGGCGCCGACCTCCGAAGAAGAGCGGCGGCCCGGGCTGGCGTCCCGGGCCGCTGGCGCCGCGGTGCGCTTCGCCGAGGGCTACATGGATCTGGCCCAGCGGGAGGCCAAGCGCGATGTCCGCCGCCTGATCACCGGGGTCGTGATGGTCCTGCTCGCGCTGATCCTCACGGTGATGTCCGGCGTGATCGCCCAGGCGTTCCTGGTTGCCCTGCTCGTCGAGATCGGGATCAAGCCCGTATGGACGCTGGGCGCGGTGCTCGCCGCCGACCTGTTCATGGCCCTGGTCCTGTCCTTGATCGGGCGCTCGATGCTCGCTCGCCCGCTCCTGCCCCAGAGCCGCAAGGTCCTCAAGGACACCATGGAGATGCTGATCGGTACGTGATCAGCGCAGGTAGACGACCCAGGTGTGGTCGTCGCCGGTGCGGCCCCGGAGGAGGACGTCGCTCCGCCCGTCCCCGTCGAAGTCGGCAACGGCCCCCTGCCGCGCGGCGTCGGACCACTGGGGCGCGCCGAGGCCCTGGACGTCGGTGAGGTCCTGCGTTCCGGCGAGCCCGCTCGGTCCGCCGTGCACGAGCAGGGTCCCGTGGCTCGCGTCGGCGCCGCGCAGGAGCACGTCGCTCCGCCCGTCGCCGTCGAGGTCGCCGACCGCGGCGACGTGGTGATCACCGGCCCAGGCGGCCGCGGACAGCCCGTCCGCCCCGAGCAGGGTGCCCGCGGAGTGGATGCCGTCGGTCCCGCCGAGGAGCAGCCAGGTGTCGTCGGCGATCGTCCGGCCCTGCAGCACCAGGTCGTCGTCGCCGTCGCCGTCGAAGTCGCCGACGAGCAGCCGGTGGCTGGCATCCGCCCACAGGGGGCCGCTCAGCCCCGCCGAGGTGGTCAGGTCGAGGGGGTCGTGGGTGAAGCCGCTCGGGCCGCCGCGGAGCCACAGGGTGCGCCCGGCGCTCGCGTGGGGCTGCAGGATCAGGTCGTCGTATCCGTCGCCGTCGAGATCGGCGGCGACGGGGAGGTGTCCGGTCCAGTCGGTCGCGGACAGGCCGAAGCTGGTCGTCGCGATCGTCGTCGTGAAGCCGCCGGTGCCGTCCGCAAGGAGCACGCGGGCCTCGCCCGTGGACTGGATCGGGGCGAGCACCAGATCGGCGGTGCCGTCACCGTCGAAGTCTCCGACGGCGATCCGGTGCGCCACCGCGCTCCAGGCGAGGCCGTTCATTCCCCAGGCGGTGGTCGCGGTGACCGGGGCGGCGAACCCGCCCTGCCCGTCGGCGAGCAGCAGGAAGGTGTCGTCGGTGCCCGAGCGCCCCTGCAGGAGCAGGTCGGCCGCCCCGTCGCCGTCGAAGTCGCCGACGATCCCGGCCCGGTGGGCGTCCGACCAGGCGTCCTCGGACATCCCGTTCGCCGTGGTCAGGGTCTCCTCGTGGTGCAGCGCGCCGCTCGGGTCCCCCCGCAGCAGGTAGGTGGCGTTGCCCGCGCTCCGGGTGCGCAGGAGCACGTCCGCGGCCCCGTCGCCGTCGAAATCCGCGACGTGCATCGTCCGGTACGCGTCGGACCACTTGGGCCCGTTCATCCACGCATGGGTGGTGAGGTCCGCAGACCCGTCGGTGCGGAGGACGCAGGCCGGGTCGGTGTCGTCGGGCGTGCAGGCGGTGTACACGCGCACCCAGTCGATCAGGTGATCGACGGGCGCGAAGTCGCGCAGGGAGAACCCGCCGGTCGGCACGATGGAGGTGTTCAGGATGAAGTAGAAGGGCAGATCGGGGATCTGCACCGGGAACTCCGGCCAGGCGTCGCCCACGGACACCGAGGCGTCGTCCGAGGACAGCACGTCGCCCGCCAGCATCTGGCCCTGGTCGACGTGGCTGATCTCGACGTCGTCGACGAAGAACCGGATCTCGTCGGGGGACCACTCGACCGCGTAGGTGTGCCACTCCGCGGCGTAGCGCGGCTCCCCCGGGTCGTAGGAGCGGCCGAGGCTGTGGTGAACGTGGGTCTCCCCGAACCACGCGCCCCCGTGGAAGGTGCCGATCACCGTGGACGGGTCGTGGGAGACGGCCTCCATGATGTCGATCTCGCCGTCATCAGGCCAGTCGCCGCCCTGGGGGAGCAGCCAGTGGGCGGGCCAGGAGCCCATCTGGTTCGGGATGATCGCGCGGACCTCGAAGCGCCCATACTTCTGGGCGAAGCCCGCCGGCGCGTAGTCCGGGTTGCTGTGGATCCCGCCCGAGACGATGGGGCAGTCCGCCGTGAGACGGTAGTCCCCGGCGTCGTTCCCGCAGTCCCAGGGCCACGGGTCGCCCGGCTGCCAGGTGATCGGCGCCACCGGCTTCGCCCGCAGGTGGAGCACCCCGTCCTCGACGCTCACCTCGGAGGCGTCCAGCTTGTCGATGCCGTGCCCGAGCGGCTTGCCCCAGTCCATCCAGTTGTAGAGGTCGTACAGCGCCCAGGTGCACTTGTTCAGGTCGGCGATCTGCGCGTCGATGGACGGATCGCAGTCGACGTGGCTCCAGTAGCGATCCATGCACTGGGGCGGGGTGATCGACGCATCGTAGCAGGGATCGCCCGGGGGGGGCGGGCCGTCGAAGTCGTCGGACCAGGTGAGGCGCCACCGGTGGGCGCGCAGGCGAGGGGAGACCACCGGGGTGCCCGTGTCCGCGGTGCCCGTGTCGGCGGTGTCCGTCGCGCCCGTGTCGGTCGAGGTGCCCGTGTCGGCGGTGTCCGTCGCGCCCGTGTCGGTCGAGGTGCCCGTGTCGGCGGTGCCGGAGTCGGTCCCGCCGGTGTCGGTGACGTCGGGAGTGGTTCGCGGGCAGCCTGCGAGCAGACCGAGCGCGAGCACGAGGGCGTGCATCTCGCCTCCTGGAAAATGCCCTGTGCCCTTATCTCGTTCCCTGGCCGGAGGTCCGGACGGCGCCCGCGGACCGTCAGTGGACGCCCAGCGCCGAGGCGCCGGTCGCCCCCACGATCAGGAACAGGTACAGACCCACGAAGGCCAGCATCAGGAGCGACCAGCACCCACTGACCAGGCACCCGCCGCCGCCGAGCCCCTCTCCGAGGATCGCGAGGGTGCGGCTCGCCTCGGGGCTCTCCCCCCGGCGCACCTTGCCCATCTCCACGATCCCGAGGACGATCGCGACGATGCACAGTGCGGCGCCGAGCATGCCGAAGGGCATGAACAGGCAGCCCATCAGCGAAAAGACCAGCCCGACCCCACCGAGGGCCGTGGTGACGATCGAGGTGGGGCTGGCGGGGCCGGTGGCCGGGGGCGTCTCGTTCATGGGAGCTCCTTGAGACAGGACGGGCGGGGAACGCCCCGCCCGTCATCTCGTTCGAGGGAAGCCGATTACCACGAGAACGACGTCATGGTCCACTTCTTGCCGGTCTGCTTTAGGCTCGCCGGAGCGGGCATGCGGTTCGGGCCGCAGAACACGTAGACCCGGGTGGTGCCGTCGGCCTGGCTGGCCTCGCGCTTGGTGACGACGATGCCGCCGTCGTCGGTCATGCACTCGTGCACGGTCTTCGAGGACGACTTGAGCTGGTAGGTCTTGAGCGCGTCGTTCGCCTTGGCGTCGGGGCAGGTGCCCGGGTCGCAGTACTTGGCGATCCACGCGTCGAAGCTTCCGGCCTTGATCATCTTCATCGAGGCGATGATCGCGAACTCGATGGAGCCCTCCGGCGGCGACACGAACTTGTGTGCGTCGATGGTCTTGCCCGTGGGCAGGGTGACCTGCTGGGGCGTGGACTTCGCTGCGGGCGCGCTGGCCGCCGGCTGGTCCGCCGGCGCGTCCGCGTGGGCGACCGGCGCGGCGAGGCCGCCGGCGAATGCGAGGAGAATCAAGGTTCCAAAGGTACGAATCGTAGACATTTGCTGCCCCCATCTTTGGTGCGGTCGTGGCATCATACACCCGGGCACCGAGAGGGGAACCCGGGGGGTCGGACTGTCCTCGTCCGCAAGGCCAACCCTCCGTGCTGCCGGCGGATTCCCCACCGCGCGCCGGCTGCGCTTCCCAGGCCCGTTGGGGCATAACCACGCTCGATCCGTGAATGTTCGACTCAGATCGTCATAGACGTTGACGGGTGGCCGTTCCGCCGGAAGAATGGAGACAACCAGCAGGGGGGCCGCCGAGGCGCTACGGGGGTCCATTTCGTCGCGGGCGTCGGGGCAACCTGGCGCCCGCGACTTCGTCTCGGATCCCCGATCGCGATCCGCGCATCGGGAGCGGCGAGGGCGCGCGGCGATCGTGCCACCGCGCGCCCTTCGCGACACGCCGTGAGAAGTGGAGCCGAGAATCGGACTTGAACCGACGACCTGCTGATTACGAATCAGCTGCTCTACCAACTGAGCTATCTCGGCACGCGGCCGCCGCTTAACGCTGCCCGGGCCGCCGCGTCAACGGCGAGCGACGCAGTGGGCGGGCATGCTGGTAGCGGGTCGCGCGTTCAGCGGGTAGATGGGGGGCCCATGCGAACTCTCGGCACGATGTTCCGGCTCCTCGGTATCGGAGCTTCCCTCGCCCTCGCCGCCCCGGCGGTCGCCGGCGAGCCCGTGGTGCTTCCCGACGTCACCCCAGGCGCCACGAGCGACTTCGCGCTCGCCTACATGCTGCAACAGAAGGTGCAGGTGGCGCTCGAGCGCGAGGGGCAGATCGTCCTCACGACCGACGCCGCGCGTCCGATCGTCGGCGACGCGCTCGACCAGTGCGCGGACGTGGCCGGCTGTCCCTTCGCCGCGCTGCAGCAGCTCCCTGCGAGCATCGCGGTGGTGATCCGCGTCTCCCGCGCCGACGGCGCGGTGCACGGCGAGGTGTCGATCTTCGACCAGGGCGGCACCAAGGCCCTCGAGGTGCGGCACTACATCATCGAGCCCGGCGCCGAGACCGCCTTCGCCCGCGAGGTCGCCAAGCTCACGAGCGACGTCTTCTCCCTGCGTTCTCCGGCCCCGGCCGACGAGATCATGCAGGCCACCAAGCTCGTCAAGGCGGCCGAGGCCCGCACCGAGACGCCGCAGACCGCGGTCGTCCCCAAGCCGGCGGAGCCGGCCCCGGCCCCGGCCCCCGCTCCAGCGGCCACCCCGAAGCCCGCTCCGGCCCCCGCCCCGCGGGACTTCTCGGGGATGAGCTTCGAGGAGCGTCTGGCCGACACGGAGGTCGCGCCGCGCCACATCGTCGGCTCCAAGCACAACTTCATGAAGTCGAACGGCGACCCGCGGGACTGGGTGTTCAAGAGCCGCTCGCACGCGGGCCGCGTGATCATCGACGTTCGCGGTGGCTACGGCTTCGGTGACATCGACCGATCCGCCGACGTGCGCGTGGTGGTCGATGCCGACGGGAACAACACGAGCGAGTGGCTCCAGGAGGGGCCGGTCCAGTCGCAGCGGGTACGCGCGGGCATGTTCGTCGGCTACGCCCCGCTCACCTGGATGGACGCGGGGATCCTCGTCGGGATGCAGTACAGCCAGAAGCAGCTCTCCACGGGCTGGCGGCGCCAGGGCGACCCGACTGGCCGGGAGGGGCAGGCGAACCCGGTCCCCGCGGTGACGATCGACCTCGGCGCGCGGGTGCGCTTGTACCCGGTGCCGGTCGGCATCGTGAAGCCCTACCTGCTCGTGGGCGGCGACGCGCGCTTCTTCGACGCCTTCCACATCATCGACCCGACCAACCCGCCGGTCGACTACCCGGATCCGCCCGGCGGCGTGGTTCCCGGCGTCACCGGCGGTGGGGGGCTGATGTTCGACGCGGGCCCGATCGTCGGCTTCTACGCCGAGGGCAGCTACACCTACCACTTCGGTCTGCGCTCCTCGCCAGCGGAGCTGGGGACCAAGCCGCCCGACGCGCCGCCTCCTCCGGCGTCCATCCACTACACGGTCGGGGTGGTCGGCGGAGTCCAGTTCCGGATCTGATCGCCCCCCGTGGTCTCGCCGAGCCACGCCAGGGTCGCGCGGAGCCCCTGGGACAACGGCGTGGTGGCTTGCCACCCGAGCGCCGTGCGGGCGCGAGCGAGGTCCGGACAGCGCCGGGACGGGTCGCCCGGAGGCCGTGGGTGCCGCTCGAAGGCGACGGGAACCCCCACCACCCGGCAGATCCGCTCGCCGAGGTCCCGGATCGCGATCTCCTCGGCGCGTCCGAGGTTGCAGGGCCCCTCGAGATCGGACTCGGCGAGGCGCACCAGGCCCTCGACGAGGTCGGTGACGTAGCACAGGGACCGGGTCTGGCTCCCGTCGCCGTGCAGGGGGAGGGGCCGTCCTCGCAGGGCGCACGTCGCGAAGGCGGGCACGACTCGCCCGTCGTCGGGGCGCATGCGGGGGCCGTAGGTGTTGAACAGGCGTGCGATCCGCACCGGCGTGCCGCGAGAGCGGCTCCAGGCGGTGACCAGGGTCTCGGCGTAGCGCTTGGCCTCGCTGTAGACCGCGCGGGGTCCCACCGGATCCAGGCGACCCAGGGTGTCCTCGCCCTGCGGGTGCGCGTCGGGCTCGCCGTAGACCTCGCTGCTGCTCGCGAGGATCAGCCTCGCCCCTTGTTGTTCGGCGAGGTCGAGCAGGCGGAGCGTCCCCTCGGAGGCGGCGCGGAGGATCGGCAGGGCTCGCGCCTCGAAGTCCAGGGGCGAGGCGGCCGAGGCCAGGTGGTAGACGCGGGTCACCGGTGGCAGGGGCGGCAGCGGGCGGGTGATGTCGGCGCGCACCAGCTCGAAGGCCGGATCGCGCAGCGCCCCGGCGAGGTGGGCCTCCCGTCCGGTCGACAGATCGTCGAGGCCGACGACGCGGTGTCCCGAGGCGAGCAACCGATCCACGAGGTGCGAACCGATGAAGCCGGCTGCACCAGCGACGAGCGTGGTCGTCAGGGCATCCTCCACGAGAACGAGGGCCTTCGGCGCGGCCGGATCGGTTGCGCCTCGGCTCGACCAGCGTAGTGTATTGCTCACGCTGGGGCCGGGGAGGCGAGCGTGGGAAGGAAGAACAGCGAGCACACCGACGAGAAGGACGCCCTCGCGGACTTCTTCGGGGACGATCTCGATTGGCTCGACGAAGACGCGGCCTCCGAGGAGGCCCTGCCGCCGGATCTCGCGACCGGCGAAGAGCTCGTGGTGGCGCCGCTGCCCTCGGAGCCGGATCCGACCGTGTCCGTCTCGGACCAGGCCAGCGCTCCGGCACCCGAAGAGGCGCCACCTGGCCCCGCGCCGGCCCCCGCCCCACCCGCCCCACCCGCCGCGGCGCCGCCGCCCCCGCCCCAGGCGGCCGAGCCGCCTTCCGAGCCCCCTGCGGAGTCCACGGTCGAGGAGCCGGCGCCCGCATCGCCCGTGGAGCCCGAGGCCGAGCTCGAGGAGCACGATCCGACGACCTCCATCGCCGAGGGGGTGCCGCTGCTCGCGCCCGCCGCCGAGGCGGCCTCGGAGGTCGACCCCACCTCCGAGGAGCGGTCCCCGGCCGAGACCGAGGAGGTCGAGCACACCGAGGACTCGGACTGGGAGGAGCCGGTCTCCGAGATCATCGAGGTGCTCGGCGAGGAACTCGAGGCGAACGGCCAGACCCCCGAGCCCCTCGTGCGGGTCTCCTCGGAGCCGCCGCCGCACCGCGAGCGCGACCCGGCGGGCACCGGCGGGATCGCCTTCACCGCGCCGGCCGAGGCGCGACCCACCTCGGCACCGGGCCAGCGCTACGTGCCGGGCGACGAAGCCGACGAGTGGCGGACGGTGGCGAAGACCCTGGTGAGCGAGGCGGCGATCGCCTCCAGCGAGGCGCGTGGCCCGCTGCTGTTCTGGGCGGCGCGGGTGTACCGGCGGCGCCTCGGCGAGGAGGACGGCGCCTCCGCCCTGCTGCACGACGCGATGGCGACGGGCTGGCAGGACCCGCGCCTGCACCGGGAGCGCGCGAGCGCCACGCTGCACCGCGAGCGTTGGAGCGAGGCCGAGCGCGCCTTCGCCGATCTCGCGCAGGCTCGCGAGGGGCTCGGTCGCGCCGAGGCCTTCCAGGACGCCGCCGGCATGGCGATCCAGCGGGACGACGACGAGGCGGCCACCGCGCACATGCGGGCCTCCGTACAGGCCGATCCCGAGGACTACATCGCGTGGTCGCTCCTCGGGGATCGCCTCGCCGCCACCGGCGCGGACACCGAGCGCATCGAGGTCCTCGCGCGCCTCGCGGCTCTGGCGCCGCCCGCGATCGGGGCGGACCTGCTGTGGGAGCAGGGGGCCCTGCACCACGCCCAGGGCGAGGTCGGCGCGGCGCGCGAGGCGTGGGAAGCCGCGATGGACCAGTGGCCTGCCCACGCGCCGGCCCTGCTCTCCCTGCGCGCCTCCTTCCTCGAGACGGGCGACGATGCCGCGCGGGCGGCGCTGTACGAGCGCGAGGCGAATCGGCCCGGGCAGACCGACGCCGGGTGGTGGTTCCTCAAGGCGGCCCGTGCCTTCGAGGCCGCGGGCAACGAGGCCCGGGCGCGCTCGATGTATACCGCTGCGGCGGCTCTCGGCGATCCGGAGGCGCGGCGCGAGCAGCAGGCCTTCCTGCACGGGAGCGGGCGCTGGGAGGATCTCGCCACCGCTCTCGAACAGGAGGAGCGGCGCGAGAAGGACAAGCGCGCGAAGGCCTTCGCGGCCTACCGCCGGGCCGTGATCCTGGAGCACCGCCTGGGAGACCCGGAGCGCGCGCTGGCGGCCTATCGCCGCGCCGTCGCCCTCGACCCGTCCGCGGAGCCGGCGAGCGAGGCGGTCACGCGTCTCCTCGAACAGTCCGACGAGGGCGGGGCGGTGATCGACGCCTGGCTCGACCGCGCCGTGGCCTCCAAGGATCGGGTCCAGCGCGCCGACCTCTACCTGCGGGCCGGCGAGCGTGCGGAGCGCCAGGGGGATCTCGACCGCGCCGAGCGCGCGTGGGAGGCGCTGGCGGGCGAGGGGAGCGAGCAGGACAACGCCCTGCTGGGCCTGGTGCGCATCGCGCGGACCCGGGGCGACGCCGCCGCGAGGCGGGCGGCCTGGTTGCGGGCCGCCGAGCAGGCGCCCGATAAAGCCCACGCCGCGGCCTGGCGGTTCCTGGCGGTGACCGCGCCGCCGCCGGTCGAGGCTCTGGATGATCTGGTCACGGCTGCGCTCGACGACCCGGCCAACGCGGTCCTCGTGGACGGTGCCATCGAGGCCGCTCGCGCGACCGGCGACGCCGAGGCGGCGCTGCGGGTGCTCGAGGCGGCAGGCGCCGCCCAGAGCGGGCGCGCCGCGTCGACCCGATGGTACGCGGCGGCACGCATCGCCCTGGACGACCTCGGGGACGCCGAGCGGGCCACCGCCGCCGTCGCCAGGGCGCTCGAGGCGGATCCCACGGGGCTGCCCGGCCGGGTGCTCGCCCGAGAGCTGGCCGAGGCCGGCGGCGCCTCACGCGGGCTCGTGGAGCGCTTCCGGGCTCGAGCCGAGGCGGCCGAGCGCGACGAGGTGCGGGCCTGGTGGCACGTCGCGGCGGCGTTGGCCTCCAAGGGCGTCGAGAACGTGGACGCCGACCGCGACCTGGCCGCCGCGCTAGGCATCGACGCGGTCCACCCCGGGGCCCTCGCGCTGCGCGAGATCCACTGCCTCACCACCCGGGACTGGCGTGGACTCGTCGACGCCTGGCGAGCGGCGGTCGACGCCGACGCCGAGGTCAAGCGACGGGCCTGGCGCCTCGCATGGCTCGCGGAGCTGCTGTAGGAGATGGGTGACGTCGACGGCGCGAGTCGCGCGCTGCGCGAGCTGACCGCGGCGGTGCCCGGCCAGGCGCCCCTGCGCGCAGCCGCCCGCATCGCGGCCGCCCAGCACGACTGGACCGAGGCGACGCGGCTTCTCGACCGGGCGGGCGAGCCCGAAGATCGCCACGAGCGCGCGCGGATCCTCGGGCACTACCTGGGGCGTGCCGAGGAGGCGATCGGCGAGTGGCGCGCCCTGTTGGACGAGCCGGAGGTGAGCGTCGCGGCCGCGGGGGGCCTGTTGCAGGTCGCGGCGGCACGGGGCGACGAGGGGTCGCTGCTCGCGGCCCACCGGGTGCTGGCTCGCCAGGGAGGTCCCTCCTTCCGCGCCGCCCACCTCGCCTGGGCCGCCGACCTCGAGGAGGAGATCGGGCGCCACGGCGTCGCGGCGGCCCTGCACCGCGAGGTGCTGGAGCTCCGTCCCGCCTCGCGCACCACCTTTGACGCCCTGCGGCGGCTGCTCGTCTCCGGACGCGAAGCCCAGGCCATCGCGGAGCTGTGGCGCACCTTCCAGACCGACGACGCGCGCGGGCTCGCCGAGGACCTGGAGTCCTCGGGGGACCTCGAGGGGGCGGTGACCGCCTGGCAGCGAGCGGCGGAGCTGGCCGATCCGGTGCTCCCGGCCCTGCTGGACCTGGAGCGGGCCCAGGCCCGGGTGGACGACTGGGTCGGGGTCTACGACACCCTCGCGCGCCTGCGCGGCGCCGTGCAGGACGCGGGGAACGAGGAGTGCATCGAGGCTCGCCGCCGCTGGGTCCTCGCGGAGAAGCTCGCCCACACGGCCGACGCCTGGGACCTGTACCACCAGCTCCACGAGGAGTACCCGGAGGACCGGGAGATCACCGATCGCCTCGCGACGATCGCCAGCGAGCGCGGAGAGGCTGCGATGGCCTTGTCCCTGTGGCAGGAGCTGGTCGGGGGGGCCACCGACGCGCAGGCCGCGGTGCTGCAGGGCCGCATGGGAGCGACCCACGAGTCCGCCGGGGCCTTCGACGAGGCGCGCCAGGCCTACCTCGACGCCCTCGACCACGTGCCCGACGACGCGGTGGCCCTCGCGGGACTCAAGCGGGTCGCGCGGATGGCCGAGGACTGGAACGGGCTCGCCGCCGTCCTCCAGCGCGAGGCCGGTCTCGCCGAGCCGGGGGAGGCTCGGGCGGCGATCCTCGCCAACCTCGCGCGCCTGCGCGAGGAGCACGGGGACGACCCCGCGGTGGCCCTGGAGGCGTGGCGCGACGTGCTCGCCCAGCGACCCGAGGATCGCATTACCCTGGAGCGGATCGTCGACCTCGCCGCGGAGCACGGGGACTGGGGTGCCTTCGTCGAGTCGGGCGCCGCGCTCGCGGCGGTCCTGGAGGGCCCCGAGCGGTCCAGCCTGCTCCGGCGGGTCGGCGTGGCCAGCGAGGAGGAGCTCGATCAGGACCCGGTGCCCTACTACGACGAGGCGGTCAGCGCCGATCCCCCGGACCGGGAGGCCGCGCAGCGCCTGTTCGCGCTCCTGGAGCGCCGGGGTGACGACGGCGGGGCCGTGCGCTGCCTGAAGGTCGAGGCGGGCCTGGAGGACGTGCCCGACGAGGAGCGGGTGGAGCTGCTGGCCCGTGCCGCGTCCATCGAGGCGGGCGTGCTGCACGAGCGGGAGGTGGCCGCCG
>Ga0114931_10001273_pt1 | contig 32054 bp, 27 predicted proteins | sample 2SBtaG_FD_89579 | JGI IMG/M metagenome (GOLD analysis project Ga0114931, IMG submission 89579) | Deep subsurface microbial communities from Kolumbo volcano to uncover new lineages of life (NeLLi) - 2SBTROV14_V59a metaG | ecosystem: Environmental > Aquatic > Marine > Volcanic | place: Kolumbo...
AACTTTCGGGTTTTGGCTCCAACACAACAAGCTCAAACGGTTTCCCGGATGTTGCTGTTTACAGTTTACTTGTTATGCCTACAAATACAAATATAATCTGGGCAGGTACTGAAATAGGAATATTTGAATCAAGAGACGCAGGTGCAACCTGGCATTATTCAAATAACGGCTTCCCTGCCGTTGCTGTCTGGCAAATGCGTGCATTTGACGGACAGGTTATTGTTGCAACACACGGCAGAGGTGTTTGGACTGCACCGCTTGCTGATATTGTAACGGGAATAGAATCAAATACTACCGTAATACCAAAAGTTTATTCACTTTCACAGAATTACCCGAATCCGTTTAATCCTTCCACCACAATTAATTTTACACTTCCTGTAAAATCAAATGTAAATCTTATTATTTATGATGCTTTGGGAAGAAAAGTAAACGAAATAGTAAATGAAGAATTGCCCGCAGGTTTACAAAAAGTAACCTGGAACGGATTAAACAGCAGCGGAGTTAGGACAAGCAGCGGAGTTTATTTCTACAGGCTTATTGCAAAAAGTGGAAACGCTAGTCAGTTTGTGCAGTCAAAGAAAATGATTTTACTTAAATAATCTTCTGGCGGACAGTTTAAAATGAAATAAATTATCACCTATATCTTTAGGTTTAAAAACCCGGTTTTTTGAAAAGATCGGGTTTTTTATTAAATATTATTTTGGATAGATCATTTAAATATTATATTCCGTTTATCATATTTCAATTTACATTGATTGCCAAGCCATACATCTTTAAATTCAATGTCAATTAATTTTAATTATGAAAAAGATATTATTATTAGGTTCAACGGGGTCAATCGGTGTAAACTCCCTTAATGTTATAAGAAAATTTCCGGACAAGTTTTCTGTCCCGGTATTAACTGTGAACAATAACATTAAGCTTCTTCAAAAACAAATTGAAGAATTTCACCCTGAAACCGTTGTAGTTGTAAACGAAAATAAAGCCGAAGAATTAAGAAATAATTTTAAAGGCAATTGTAATATCCTTTCTGGTAAAGATGCGCTATGTGCTGTTGCAGCTCAAACCGATTATGATATTTTCCTAGGTGCTGTTGTAGGATTTTCAGGATTGGCACCCACAATAGAAGCTATTAAAAGAGGAAAAAGAATTGCACTTGCAAATAAAGAAACATTAGTTGTTGCCGGGGAATTAATTACAAAATTAGTTGAAGAACACAATGCAGAAATCATCCCTGTAGATTCAGAACACAATGCGATTTTTCAATGTTTATTGGGAGAAAAAAAAGAACTGGTTGAAAAACTGATAATAACAGCTTCGGGCGGACCATTTTTAAATATTGATAAAAAATCATTTTCTACTGTAACGGTAAAAGAAGCTTTGAATCATCCAAATTGGAATATGGGGGACAAGATTACAATTGATTCCGCGACTATGATGAATAAAGGACTTGAAGTTATTGAAGCACGTTGGCTGTTCGGATTTTTGTCGAATCAAATTGAAATTGTAATTCATCCTCAATCAATTGTACATTCTATGGTGCAATTTGTTGACGGATCGATAAAAGCACAATTAGGTTATCCTGATATGCGTTTGCCGATTCAATTTGCATTGACTTATCCGGATAGATTTAAAAATGATATGGTTAGAACTGATATGCCTAAGCTTAAAGAGCTTACATTTTTTGAACCGGATTATCAAAAGTATGAATGTCTAAACTTAGCATATCAGGTACTTAATGAAGGTGGAACCGCGCCTTGTATTTTAAATGCGGCTAATGAAATTGCAGTAAGCAGATTTTTAAAAGAAGAAATTAAATTTTCTGATATCCCGATTTTTATTAAAAATGCACTTGATAATTTTGAAAATCATTCAATACCGGATATTGAAACAATATTTGAATGCGACAAGTTAACAAGGGATTATGTAAGTACTTTATGAGCCTAAATTTTTTAAAATACAGATATAAATTTATTTGTATTTTTGCACTTGTAATTTTTAAAACATACTTGGAGAAATAAGATTAGATGGATTATATAATATATTTTGTGATAACGATAGGCATATTGGTGTTTATTCACGAGTTCGGGCATTTTATTGCTGCAAAAGCATTTAAAATGAGAGTAGATGTTTTTGCAATAGGTTTTGGAAAAAGGCTATTCGGATGGAATAAAAAATCAGGATTCACTTATGGCGATCTTGACAAAGACTTTGACGGAGAAGGTAATACTGATTACAGGCTCAGCCTGCTTCCATTGGGCGGTTATGTCAAAATTGCCGGAATGGTAGACGAAAGCTTTGATACAAATTTTGCGAACGAAGAACCAAAACCTTATGAATTTAGAGCTAGGCCAACATATCAAAAAATTATTGTAATTACTGCAGGTGTTATGATGAATTTGTTGTTAGCCCTTATGGTTTTTTGGGGGGCTAATTTCTTTAATGGAAAACAGATAACAAAAACAACAACAATCGGCTATGTAGCTCCTAATTCACAAGCAGATTCTCTTGGGTTTTTAACAAATGATAAAATAATTGCAGTAAATCAAAAGCCTGTTTACAATTGGGGTGAACTGCATAATCAAATTTTTGTTTATACTGCCGGACTTAAATTAGATTTTAAAGTTGAAAGAAATGGTAAAATAATTCATATAAAAGCACCACGCTCAAAAATACCTTCACCTGGAGAAAATAAAATATTATTAATTCCTTCAGGTGTAAAACCTGCTGTGGCAGGTGTATCAGCTAATTCACCTGCTAAAAAAGCAGGATTAAAAGAAGGTGATATATTTTTAAAACTTAACGGTAAGGAACTTTACAGTCGGCAACAAGCAATAGAAATAATTTCATCACACAAGAATGTATCCTTACCTTTAGTAATTAAGCGCGGCAGAGATACTTTAAATCTTGCCGTAATACCCGGCAGCGATGGGATGATAGGCATTCAAATTGCACAAGCATTTACCGGACCTGTTGAGTATGAAACTTATGGATTTTTTGCTTCATTTTATCAAGGCTGGCTTGATATAGAAAAGACGACGGAACTAACCTTTAATATGTTCGGCAAAGTTTTCAAAGGGGATGTTGCATTCGGTAAAGTTTTCGGAGGTCCTATAAAAATTGCACAGCTTGCAACTCAATCTGCTCAAGCCGGTATTTCTAGATTCCTATTATTCTTAGCTTTGCTAAGTTTAAGTCTGGCAATATTAAATATTCTACCGTTTCCTGTTTTAGACGGTGGACATTTGGTAATTATTATTATAGAAGGGATAATTAAAAGAGAAATATCTATTAAAGTAAAAATTGCAATTCAAAATATCGGGTTTGCAATTTTACTGCTTTTAATGGCATATATAATTTATAGTGATATTATCAACTTTTAAATTTTTAAATAGTAATTAAAGCTCTGTTAAATTTTGCAGAGCTTTTTACTATAAAAACATAATTCATTTAATACTTCATTTACCCATTTATCCTTTATATTTACCGTTTACAATAAAAATTTAATCGGTGAACGTCATCTAAGGTAAATTTCATACCTAATTAAAAACTATTTTGTTTTGATGAATAATTGTGAATACTTTATAATGACAGGAACAAATGAGAACGAACTTAATAAATGAAAAATGATCAAGATATAAAAAACACGGACCATACTAAAAAGAACTTTTCGTTTAAGACTAAACATACCCGTAATAAAATTTATTGGACAAGCCAAATAATCGGCTGGTCAATATTTGTTGTTTTTAATATTAGTATGATTTCTTTGTTCGGGCATTTTAATTGGCAAAGATTTACCATTACATTATATATGGGATTTGTTGGGATAAGCGTTACCCACATTTTTAGGACTTACACTATTAACAAAAAATGGCTGAAGCTTTCTCTTAAAAAAATTGTTCCAAGAATTATTTCGTCATCTTTTATATTGGGAGCAATTATATATGCTATAATATTTACCGTCTCTTATTTTATAGGTCATATTCATTTTGATAAAATTCAGGCAGGTACTGTAATTTGGAACCTATTCAATCTTACGGGAATAATATTAGTATGGGAGCTAATTTATTTTTCGGTTCACTTTTTTGAAAACTATAAAGCAGTAGAAGTTGAAGCGCTTATATGGGAAGCAGCAGTAAAAGATTATGAATTAAAGACACTAAAATCACAATTAAATCCTCATTTTATTTTTAATGCTCTTAACAGCATTAGAGCTCTTATAAGAGAAAACCCTGAAAGTGCACAAACGGCAGTTACATATCTTTCTAATATTTTAAGATATTCATTAAAGAAAGAACATATTGAAACAGTAAGTCTTTCGGATGAACTTTTAACTGTAATAGATTACCTTAAATTGGAATCAATACGTTTTGAAGAGAGGCTTAAATATAAAGTTGATGTTGATAATGCTTCTAAACAGATAGAAATTCCCCCAATGATGATACAAACACTCGTTGAAAACGGAATAAAACATGGACTTTCAAACCGGGAAGAAGGAGGGGAAATTTATTTAAGCACAAGTTTAACCGACACACATTTGACAATTAAAATTAGAAACACCGGCATTTTTGAAGATGAAGCACTTAAAAATGCCGAAGGATTCGGAATAAAAAATACAAAACATAGGTTGAATCTTATTTACGGTGAAAAAGCAAAATTTACAATTGAAAATGAGACAGACGATATTGTCTTAGCAAAAATTGTTATTCCAATTGAAGGAGATAAAAAATGAAAGCAATAATAATTGATGACGAAAGGTTAGCGCGTGTAGAACTACGAAGACTACTTGGACCGCATAAAAATATTGAAATTATTGGAGAAGCAAAAAATGTAGATGAAGCGGTAAAAAAAATAGAAGACTTAAAACCCGATTTGATTTTTTTAGATATTCAAATGCCCGGTAAAAATGGTTTTGAACTTCTTGAAAGTTTAGATACAGTTCCTACAGTTATTTTCACTACCGCCTATGATGAATATGCTTTAAAAGCTTTTGAATACAATGCTCTTGATTATCTATTAAAACCAATAGAACCGACGAGGCTTGAAGAAACTATAAATAAAGTAATGATACGTTATCAAGAAGAGATGGGAGATCAGCTTGCAAATATTTTAAAAGAAGAAGATCAAATATTTGTAAAAGACGGAGAACGATGTTGGTTTGTAAAACTATCAAACATTAGACTGTTTGAATCAGAAGGTAATTATGTACGGCTTTATTTTGATGACAACAAACCTCTTATATTAAGGACATTAAATTATCTTGATGAAAGGTTGGATAGTAAAACTTTTTTCAGAGCAAACAGGAAGCACATAATAAATCTTAAATGGATATTAAATATAGAACCTTGGTTAAACGGCGGTTTACTTGTTAAGTTAAAAGGTGACCACAAAATAGAAGTATCTAGAAGGCAGGCAATCAAATTTAAAGAAAAACTTAGCCTTTAAAAGCTAACGTTTCTTATTTTTTTAGTACCTACTCTTCTATTTCTTAACCGTAAAGTATCAATAGCAAAAAGTATGAAAAATGGAATATATTGAATTAGTAAAACAATCAAATATTCTTTCCATACAGGGGCAAGAGGTGTAAAGTTTGTAAAGTTACTTGTAAACAATAAACTTGTTACCGAATAAAATGCAAACATAGGATTCAGTGCTGCAATCCACCCTAAATACCAGGGATATAATGTAATACTGAAAATAATCAAACTTATAAAAATGCTATACGCACCTTTTGTAAAATCTTTGTACTTATAAGAAATTATTCCTGCTGAAATAATAAATGTAGCCCCGCAAATTATTTTAACAAAATTTCCATTATCCAAAAAATATTTTAATAAATTGTATATTGATCCGTTAAACTCCCAGTTAGATAAATAATTTTTCAAAGCAGAAAAAGTTGTAAGATTCCAATTTAAAAAGGGAAGATAAATAGTTATAACAAGTATCAATGTAATTAATGAAAAGATAAATGATTTTTTAATCCCAAATTTCTTGATTACTAACGGAAACAAAATAACAGGATATAATTTTGATAAAACTGCGAGTGAAAAAGTAAAGGATGATAAAATATATCTTCCCTTCTCACTAAAATAAATGAACATCATCATAAACATAATACCGATAGGGTCTAAATGGGCATTGATAAAATATTCCATTATACTAAGTGGTAACCAAGCGTATAAAATTATATAGTTTAAATTTTTCTTTTTTAGGTATAGAAGTTTTAATAAAAAAATAAAAGTAATTAATTCACACAGCAGATATATTAATTTTAAAGCAGTAACGTTATTTTTTTTAATTGCATATCCTAGCACAAAAGCTAATTGAGATAATGGAGGATAAATAGCGGGCACATCTTTAAAAGTCACTTTAGAATAAACTTCATCCCTCAAATTGGTTAATGAGGAATCATTTGGTGGTGTTGTAAAAGGGTTATGGCCTGTAGCTAAAACTTTCCCCTCCCACAAATATCTATAAACATCATCTGAAGTTGTAGGTAAAGCAGGGAAAAGAGTTAAACGGAATAAAAGTCCGAAAAGAATTATTACAAAGGGTAATTTTAAGTTTTCTGGGTTTTTAATTTTTAAACATTTAGAAATATAATTTAAGAATAAATTATTTGTTTGTGCTTTTTTATCATTAGTGTTGGTATTGTCTTGATTTATTTTTTTAACAAAATAAAATGATAGAAGCATTATTAAAAAAGTTTCAAGATAAATAAACATATAAAGCGGAATATCTTTTTTACTGAAAATTAGAAATGCGATATAATATAATTCCGTAAATATTCCAGCAATTAAAACATAAATAAAAATATTTTTTTTATTGGTTATTAACAATGTTTTGTTTGTAGAAAATTAGTTAAAAAGTTCCCAAGAAATTCCAAAACGGATATTTCTATCAGGCATAGGGTAATAAGGAATTATAAAATAATTTTTGTTTGTTAAATTTTCCCAGGTAAAATAAATAGTAGCAACTTTTTGTATAATACCGGAAACTGAAAGATCAATTCTACTAAATGACGGAACAGTTGTTGACGATGTATTATCATAATTAACTTTTCTCACGCCGTTATATGTGAAGATGATTCCTGCTTTTAGCAGCATATTTTTTTTAAATACATAATTATTATAGTACAAACCCGAAGCAATAATTTCTTTTGGTACAATCCATAAATTATCACCGCTAACGGAAGAACTACTGTAAACTTCGCCTTTATTTTCAAAAGTAAAGTCACCGAGAGTAAAATTTATAAGTGCTGAGAAACCTTTTAAAGATTGCTGCTCTTTAAAGAAAATATTTTTTGTATAAATATTTATCGGCTGATAAAAATCTTTTCTATAGAAAACACCTGTGTTTATTGTTAATATTTTGTTTTTATAATTAATTCTTGCTTCATAGTTTTTTGTAAAGTTATCTGTGAATTCATTTTTAAATGATGAAAATCCTAAATATAAATTTGTTTTATTATTAAGTTGAATCGTTAAATCACCCCCAAAACCAATACGATTATTATTAATATTGTTAGAGTTAGAGTGAAGATATTTATAAAATACTGAAGGTGTAATCTTATCGCTAAGTAATTGTGAAGATAGAATTAATGATGCATAATAATTAGCAGAATGAAATGATCTATTAATAGCAGAAATATTTATAGCTGAATCAGAAGTTATATCAGCTGACTCATAGCCGGTTATAAAATTTAAATTGAAAAGTTCACTTTCATATTTATTGTTAAACACAAAACCATAAAGTTTTTCTTTGCTTGTTGAGTTAAGTAGTGGTGTGCCGTTAGTTTGAGCAATTCTCTCGTTGCTGAATCTGTAATAAAGTGAAAGATCACTTTTTATCGAGTTAGTAAATATGTTCAATAATTTTATGTTAAAATTTTGTGTTCTAAATTCCTTGCTTCTATCAACAAATTTTACTGGAACAAAAATTGAATTGTTGTAAATAAGACTGTCTATATTGGATGTAATAGCCCTAACACTATCAACATCAACACCTCCGTTCAAACCGACAATTGATTTTTCAATATTGTAAATACCAATAATATTAAAGTTGTTAGATTTTAAATATTTTAATCTAAAAGTTCCCTGCCAGTAACTGAAATTGGAATTAAAATATCTGTCATCCTCTTTCCTGTTTGTTATATCAAAAGACATATTAATCTTTTTTGACATCATTGAATTAAAATATACGTCTGCAAGCGCTTCTCCGTTAGGTCCTTGATAATATTTAATTTTAGAATAGGAAATAGTTGAAACAAAATCTTTGTTTATAAAATTTACGGTAACAGGATTGTTGTATGGACTATATAGGAACCCCCTTGGATAGGGCACTATTTCAACTGAATCAATTATTTCTGATTGAATATCATTCAAATCCCCAAAATTAGAATACCTGTTGTTATATAATATGCCGTCTTGTAAAAAGCTTATTCCATTTTGTCCAACTCCGTATAAAACAGTAATATTAGGCTGACCTATAAAACCAAAATCAATTGTATAATTAAACTGTGATTCTTTAAATAAATCCCCTGTATAACGATAATCGAATTGTTTGATTTGTTTACTAGAGATTACATTACTATTTAAAAAAAGCATTGAAGAATGCAGCGGAACAATTGTATCAACAATTGCTTTTTTGTCTTTAATTTTGTTTGCATTTAATGAGTCTTGATGAAGTGGGAATGTGTTTGAATACGTTTTACCCAAAAGGGCTGAATTAATCAGTAGAAAAAATAAAAGGATATTTTTGTTCATATAAAAATATAACAAACACTTATTATGTAGACAAATAAAAAATAATAATAAAAACAACTTACAAAACTAAACTGGAATATATTTAAAAAAAAACAATACTTGTATTAGTCAATAATAATGGGGGTATTAGATTCCTCAAGATAAAATATTTTTTATTTATTTGTTTGTTTTTAATATTTTATTCTATATTTTAACTATGTAATAAACATTCATATTAATTAAGAGGTTCATAACATGGCTTCAAAACCAATGACCAAAGGTGATATTATTGCTCACCTTTCAAAAAAAACAAACACCACTAAAAAATTAGCAGGTGATTTTTTAAATGAACTTACTTCTTTAGCATATAAAGAAGCAAAGAAAGATTTTGTACTACCTGGATTAGGTAAGTTACAAGTTGCAAAAAGAAAGAAAAGAATGGGGAGAAATCCGGCTACTGGTGCAACTATGGTTATCCCTGCAAAAAAGGTACTAAAATTCAAAGTATCTAAAACTGCAGCCGATGCTGTTTTTCCAGCACAAAAGAAAGTTGTTCCTAAAAAGAAAGCAAAAGCAAAAGCTAGAAAGAAAAAATAATTTACAGCCCGTCTTTTTGACGGGCTTTTTTTATCTTTTTTATATAGAAGGCCAACTTCTTTTCCTTAAATTATAGGTCAAAAAATTGGTACTGTAAACTTCTTTACACAAAATAGGGTTTTACCTTTATATACTATTATCGGTAAAAAAAGGAAACTCTATGCGTATTATTGTAATATTTATTTTCTTAGCATCAACTACATTTATTTATTCACAGGCTTGCTGTTCAGCAGGCTCACCTCTTTTAAGTTCAATTGAAGTATCTTCTTCACAAAAAGGAGTTCTTCGTTTTGGTCTTACTTACGAATTTAATTATTTAAATGATGTTTTTACACAGACAACTAATATAAATGACAACACGAGAAGAAGAATTGTACATTCTGTTTTATTAGAAACTAACTACGGCTTAACAAGTAGAATTTCCGTTTCATCTTTATTAACCTTTATAAATCAAAGAAGGATTATTTTTTCATCACAGCCAACACAAAATAAAATAAGTACATTAGGAATAAGTGATGCCGTTGTGTTGGTGAAATATAATTTTCTTCCCTTGACCATATTAAATAAAAATGAATTTTCAATAGGGGCAGGAATAAAAATACCTTTTGGTGAATCAACACTTAGAGAGCAAGGGATTTTATTACCGGCTGATTTACAACCCGGTTCGGGTGCTTGGGATTATCTTGTCTCAGCTTACGGCTCTAAATCTTTTTTCCCTTCGCTTCCGTTAAATATTTTTGGTAATGTATCATTTAGGGTTAATGGAACTAATAATAGGTTTGGTGATAATTTTGAAGGTTATTCATTCGGTAATGAATTTATAGGCACACTTGGCGCCGGTTATCGAACAAATTCGATCTGGGATTTTTCTCTTATGTTTAGATATAGAAATACTAAACCTGATCAATTTGCAAATCATGAAATTGCAAATACAGGAGGTAACTGGCTTTATGTAGTCCCTGGAATTAATGCAAATTTAAATAATCAAATTACTGTAAGATTTTCCGGTTCGATACCTCTTTATAGAGACTTGACCGGTACACAGCTAACAACAACATATACTACTAATGTGACGATATTTTATACATTAAATAATTTATAATTTAAAAAAAGGTGTAAAAATGTTTTTAAAAAAAATATTTCCATTATTTCTCTTTTCTGTTTTTCTAATTGGATGCAGTAGTGTTTCTTCAGAGGGGCCTACAACAACAGATAATAATAGTCCTAAATCGCCGGATTGGTTAATACCTCAAGATCAGGTTTTTGATGGAGGTCCTGGAAGAGATGGAATTCCGCCCATCGAAAACCCTAAATTTGGTCCATCCAATGGCGAATCTTATTTAAATAATGATGACCTTGTAATAGCTGTAAAAGTAGGAAATGAAATAAAAGCTTATCCTCATCCAATAATGGACTGGCATGAAATAGTTAATGATAATATTGGCGGCAGGAAAGTTTCAGTAACTTATTGTCCACTTACAGGTTCAGCAGTAATATGGAATAGGACTTTAAAAAACGGTTCTGCAACAACATTTGGTGGTTCAGGTTTATTATACAACACTAATTTAATTCTTTACGATAGACAAACATTAAGTAATTGGTCTCAGTTTTTGTTAGAATGTGTAAATGGTCCTTTAATAGGAGAGGAAATATCAACAACACCGGTTTTTGAAACAAGGTATTCAACATGGAAATTAATGTATCCCGATTCAAAAATGTTAACAAGAAATACAGGGTTTAACAGACCATACGGAACGTTTCCATACAGGGATTATAAAACTAACAATAATTATTTATTATTTCCGGTTAACATTACAGATACAAGACTGCCGCAAAAAGAAAGAATACTCGGGGTTATTTTTAACGGCGGTTCTAAAGTGTACCGAATAAATTTATTTGGTGCAGACATAAAGATAATTAAAGATAATGTAGGAGGTACACCGATAGTTGTTGTTGGGACAACGCCAAAAAACTTTGCTGTTGCTTATCAAAGTACTTTAAATGACGGAACCTCACTTCAATTTACAGCACTTCAAAATTCGCTGCCATTAATAATGAAAGACAATGAAGGCAATAAATATGATGTTTTTGGTTTTGCAGTTGAAGGACCGCGCAAAGGCATAAGATTAAAAGCAACAAAATCATTCACTGCTTATTGGTTTGCCTGGGCAGCTTTTTATAAAGACGCTATCATAAATACAAACTAACTATCACAAATTATTTCTTAAAAAACCCAATCTCTTTAAGAAATTGGGTTTTTCTACTCAAACATCTCTTAAAGTTGATTAATAATCAAAAATAAAACTATTTCTTGCATATTCTTAAAAATTAGAAAAAAATGCACAAGATTTTCTTAATAATCGTAAATCATTTTTTTAAAACTACTTAAATAATTAAAAATTGATGATAACATTATTTTTATGTATGGAATATTTCTTGTTATAAAAAATAAATCTAAACAAACAGGATAAATATGTACAATTCTATAGTAATGGTTAAGCAGGTACCTGATACAGCGCATATTTCCGGAAAAGTTATGAAAGACGACGGAACTGTTAACAGGGCTAAATTGCCGGCAATTTTTAACAACGAAGACAGAGTTTCACTTGAACTGGCTTTGCAAATAAAAGAAAAATACGGCGGTAAAGTTACTGCCGTAACAATGGGTCCACCAAGAGCATCTGATATTTTAAGAGAATGCCTTTATATGGGCGCAGATGAAGTATATTTAATAAGTGACAGAAAATTTGCAGGTGCCGATACTCTTGCTACTTCTTATGTATTAAGTGAAGCCATAAAAAAAATTGGTAATTATGATTTTGTATTCGGCGGCAGACAAGCTATTGACGGCGACACTGCTCAAGTAGGACCTCAAACGGCAGAAAAATTAAACATTCCTCAAATAACTTATACAGAAGAAATTGTTGAGTTAACAAAAGATAAAATTAAAATTAAAAGAAAAATAGACGGTGGTTATGAAATTGTAGAAAGTGTTTTTCCCGTTTTAATTACTGTTTTAAAAGATGTTGTAAAACCTCGTCCGTTTGATGCTAAAAGATTAATGGCATATAAAAATGCAAAGTCACTGATGGAACTTGAAAAAATTACCGAAGGAAATTCACTACTTTATATAGATAAACTTGTTCATGAGTTTGAAGAGAAAAATCTTTATATAAAAACCTTAACAATGGATGATCTTCAATTGGCATCCGAACGCTGCGGAATAAAAGGCTCACCAACAAAGGTTCACAAAGTTCAGTCGGTAGTTTTGGGAGGAGGTAATCATATTTCTGTTGAACCTACAAAAGAAGGTTTGTCGGAACTAATAGATCAACTTATGATAGATCATATTTTCGGATAAAAGGATAAATTATGGAATTTAAAAATGAAGTATGGGTTTTTATAGAACAAAGAGAAGGTGAAGCCGCGGATGTAAGTTTTGAGTTGTTAAGCAAAGCGCACAAACTTTCCGAATCTATGTCAGGTAAAGTAAAAGCTATTGTTGTAGGTGAAAATGTAAAAGAAATTGCTTCCAAAACATTTAAATACGGTGCAGATGAAGCATTGGTCTTTGATGATCCTACATTAAAGCACTATAGGACTTTACCATACAGCAGGATATTAAATAATTTAATAAAAGAAAATATACCGCGAATTGTTTTATTTGGTGCAACTGTAATCGGAAGAGATTTGGCACCCCGTATAGCCTCGCACACAAAAAGCGGACTAACAGCTGACTGTACAGATTTACAGATTGAAGACGTTAAATATTTAAAAAATGATTATCCAAAATTGCTTCTTCAAATTAGACCAGCATTTGGCGGTAACATTATTGCAACAATTATCACTCCCGATGTACCGACACAAATGGCTACTGTGCGCGAAGGAGTAATGGAAAAACATCCACTTGAAGAACCCAATAAAGAAAACATAACCATAGCAGAATTTAAGCCCGACCCAATTGACGAATTAGTTAGTATAATTGAACAACACAGGGAAGAAAATAAAGTTAACTTAAAAGCAGCACCAATTATTGTATCGGGAGGTTATGGGCTTGGCACAAAAGAAAACTTTAAATTAGTTGAAGAATTAGCGCATACAATCGGAGGAGAAGTTGCCGGAAGCCGTGCCGCAGTGGATGCAGGATTTGTACCTCACGAAAGACAGGTGGGACAAACAGGTGTTACTGTCAGGCCAAAACTATATATAGCTATTGGAATATCCGGAGCTATTCAACATAGGGCGGGTATGCAGGAAGCAGCCAAAATTATAGCAATTAATACCGATCCTGAAGCCCCAATTTTTGGAATCAGCAACTATGGAATTGTAGGGGATGCAACAGAAGTAATACCGGCTTTTATTGAAGCATACAAAAACAAATTGAAATAGGAATTAAAATGCCAAATTATTTTAAAGATAACAGAGACCTTCAGTTTTATTTTAATAATTTAGATTTAAAAGAAGTAATTGATATAGCCGAAGAAGGTTATGAACAGGCAAAAATATATAATTATGCTCCTGTTGATTACGAAGATGCAATAGAAAATTACAGAAAAGTATTGGAAGTAGTGGGAGATATAACCGGTAATTATATTGCAGAACGTGCCGTAGATGTTGATAGTGAAGGAGCAATCTTTAAAGACGGAAATGTAACCTATGCTTCCGGAACTCAAGAAAATCTTCAGCAATTAAAACAGGCTAATTTACTAGGTTTCACTTTCCCAAGAAATGTAGGTGGAATAAATTTTCCGTTTACCATTTATATGATGGCAGTTGAAATGATATCACGAGCTGACGCATCACTTATGAATATATTCAGTCTGCAGGATATAGGAGATACTATTATAAAATTCGGAACTGAAGAACAAGCAGAGGAATTTATTCCGGGGTTTTGTTCAGGTGAATACACAGGGGCAATGGCACTAACAGAACCTGATGCCGGCTCAGATCTACAATCGGTAAAACTTAGAGCTTACCAGGATGATAAGGGAAATTGGTTTCTAAAAGGAGTAAAGAGATTTATAACAAACGGAAACGGTGATGTTTTACTTGTTCTAGCTCGCTCGGAAGTAGGTACAAAAGATGCACGCGGCTTAAGTATGTTTGTTTGTTACGGAAATGAAAAAGTAAAAGTAAGAAGAATAGAAAACAAACTTGGTATACATGGCTCACCCACCTGCGAACTTCAATTTAATGATACACCCGCACAGCTTATTGGTAACAGAAGGTTCGGACTTATAAAATACGTTTTTGATTTGATGTTCAGAGCAAGGATGGGAATTGGCGCACAAGCTTTGGGTATTGCACAAGCTGCTTACCAAGAAGCATTAAAATATGCAAAAGACAGGGAACAATTCGGCAAATCAATCTATAATATTCCCGTAATTACCAATATGCTAATTGATATGCGGGTTATGCTGGAAGCTGATAGAGCTTTACTTTACAGTACAACACAAGTTATCGACTTAAAAGAAAAATTAGAAGTTAAAATTAACAGACTTAAAAAAGATGACAAACCTTTTTCAGAGGAAAATATTAAATTAAAAAGGATAGTAAAAGAATCAAATTTTTTAACGCCTTTAACAAAATACATAACAAGTGAATCTTGTAATAAAATTACATACGATGCCCTGCAAATACACGGCGGTACCGGTTATATGAAAGAATTTAAAATTGAAAGACTTGTAAGAGACGCAAGAATAACAAGCATATATGAAGGAACTTCACAATTGCAAATTGTTGCTGCAATAGGCAGTGTAATAAATGATATATATAAAGAAGTATTCGATAAAAAAGAAAAGAAACAATATAAAGGCGGAGTTCAACCTTTGGTTAATTATTTAATTGAAATAAGAGAAATATTCTACGATAGCTTAAAATTTGTTGAAGATAAAAAAGACCCTGCATTCAAAGATGTAGCAGCAAAAGATTTGGTTGAACTTTACAGCTATTTATATATAGGGTATTTACTTTTGGAGCAAGCGGAAATAGAACCGCAGAAAGTTTTTATAGCAAACCGTTATATACTTTCTTCACTTGCAAAAGCAAAGGGCAATTCAGAATCCATTAAAGACGGACTTTTTAGTGATATTTTACATGCAGAAAAAATCTTAATATAATTTTAAATATAAATTGAGGTAATTATGTCAGATAAACAATATTTTTACTACAAAATTTATGACGACAAAGAAGAATTGAATTATTTGAAATGTTCACTTCAGCACGACAAAGTTGAAGAATATTTAAAAGAGTATGAAAAGACTCATCAAAAATATTTTAATCCTGAATTTATAAATTTTTTGCAAGAGCACGACCACGAAGCCGAAATAATTAAGGTTAGTGATATTTCGTATTAAAAAATCTTTTAATAAAAAAATTATATTTAATTTAAATACCGAGTTCGGTTATTTCCTTATTAATTTTACTTAAAATATTATTATTTAATGTGCATTATAAGAATTGAATTATTCATGAAGATATAAGTTTGAAAATAGTTGAATTCTATGAATCTTTAAATATTTTTTTTATTCAAAATTTCTTTTAATGAATTTATTTCAGACTCTAATTTTTTTATTTTATCTACATAATTGGGAAGATTTCTAATATGTCCTTCCAAACGCAAAGCTGTGTGTATATCTTTGGCAGGATATCCAAAATATTTACCAGGTTTATAAATTGATTTGGGAATGCCAGACTTAGCCATAAGTATCACCTTGTCATTTATAGTAAGATGGCCAGCAATACCAACTTGACCGGCTAAAATACAGTTACTGCCAATTTTTGTACTGCCTGATATTCCTGATTGCGAAGCTATTACAGTATCTTCACCAATAGAAACATTATGAGCAATCTGAACGAGATTATCAATTTTTACTCCCCTTTTAATAATAGTAGAACCAATGGCTGCTCTGTCAATCGATACATTCGAGCCAAGTTCGACATCATCTTCAATTATTACATTGCCAATTTGGGGTACTTTATGATAAACACCTTTTTCATCGGGGTTAAACCCGAATCCGTCTGACCCAATAACAGTACCCGGATGAATTATTACTCTGTTACCTATTTTTGAATTTTCTCTAATACTAACATTTTGATATATTAACGAATCATTTCCTACCTCAACATTTTCCAGTAGAACAGTGTTATGTAAAATTCTAGTATTATTGCCAATTTTACATCCTTCTGATAATACTACATTCTTGCCAAGTGTAACGTTTTGTCCGACAATAGCCTTCTCATCTATATAGGCTGTTTTGTCTATTCCGTAAATTTTTAATTTTGGAGTAAAATAAGTAATAATAATTTTAGCAAATGCTTTATCAGGGTCTTTTACTCTGATGAAAGTAATATCCTTTCTTGTTTTACTAAAATCCTGTTTTACAATTATTGCAGAAGCCTTTGTTGTTTCAATGAACTTTTCATAAGCAGGCATATAAAGAAAAGTTAAATCTCCTTTTTGAGCTTCATCAATTCTTGCAAGATTATGTATTGCTAAATTAGATTTTCCTTGTATAGCGCCATTTACTAAATCAGCAATTTGAGATATTTTTATTTCCATTTATTTCTATTCCAACTTTAATTTTTCGAGAACTAAACTAGTTATATCATATTTTTCTTTTGCATAAAGCATAGTTACATCACTTGTTCTATCAAAAATAAAATCAAAATCTTCTTCTTCAGCAACATCTTTTATTGCAGTAAAAACTTTGTTTTGAATGGGTTTCATTAATGTATTTTGTTTCTGAAAAAGTTCCCCTCTAACTCCGAATTTTTTGTTTCTAAATAAATCAATTGAACGTGATAATTTATTTATTTCATCACTCTTTTCTTTTTTTGTTTTATCAGACATTATTAATTTTTTCTTTTCAAAATCAGCTTGCTTGTTTTTTAAATCACTTTGCATTTTTAGTAATTCAGTTCTCCAACTTTTAACTAAATCGTCTAATTTTCTTTGTACATCTTGAGCATCCGGTAATTTCTTCATTATAGTTTCAGAATCAACATAACCAATTTTTAATTGTGCTAATGTAGCGCTTGAGAGAACAAGTAATAATCCAAGAACTATAAGAAATAACTTTTTCATTATTTTCCCTTATTAAATAAATTTATGTAAAAGTAAATATTTTGAATCGATAATATAAACTAAGAATTTCTAATATATAATTCATGCATAAAAAAAGAATAAATTGTATATAAATGAATTTAGAAAATAGATAATTGGTTTACAAAGAAGAATATTTAATTCTTATCGAAATGATCAACTGAATTAATACAAAAGGTTCTTGTAAAAGAATAAATTTATATTTTTTACAAGAACCTAATAATATTTTTTTATTTACTAGTTTTTAATTTATCCAGCACCTTATAAGTAACATCAAATTTAGGATCACCATATAATAAAACCGCATTACCTGCTTTGTCAAATATAAACTGCATTTTTTCGGCTTTAGCAACTTTTTTAATTGCTAAATAAATTTGCTTTTTTACGGGACCAAATATCTCATCATTCTTTTTATAGATTTCACCATTTGGTTGTCCGAATTTTGCCTTTTTATAATCATCAATAAGTTTTTGTTTAGTAACTAATTTTTTTTGTTCATTACTAAGCTGAGTTTTTGAATATTTTTTAGCATTCTTTTGATAGTTAGCATAATCATTCTGCAATTCTTTGGTTAAACTGTCAATATGTGCGCTCCATTTATTTGTAAAAGCATCTAAGTCACCCTGTGCTTTTATTGCAGCCGGTAGTTGTTGAAGAATTAGTTGAGAATCAACATAACCGATTTTTGCTTGACCAAAACTTATTGCTCCCATAAAGAAAAATGTAGCAATTATCATTAAGTTCTTTTTCACTATTATCACCTATTATTTTTTTAAATTAAAAAAAGAATTAAAATCCTTTACCAAATTGAAAATGGAATTCCCATTTAGGGTCTAATCCGTCAACAATTTTTCTATCAAAACCATAACCTATATCAAAACCTATTAAACCAACAGGATTAATTAGTAATCTTGCACCAAAGCCTGCTGATCTTCTCAAATCAAAGGGGTTTGTTGTTTCAATATTTTCAAAGACATTACCAGCTTCAACAAAAGTAAGTAAATAAAATGGAATTGGTTCTAAAGCAACTGCTACTCTAATCTCTGCGGTGTACCTTGTCATCACTCTTCCGCCAACCACATTACCAATGGAATTTTTAGGACCAATTGATCTATCAGCATAACCTCTTAAAGGTGTTGTAGCTATTACAAGTCCGTTACCTCCCATAAAATATTTTTCAAATGGATTTATTGGTGTTCCTGCTACAATTTCTTTTAAATAACCTAAATCAGCAACTGTATATAAAGAAACTCTATTTGAATTAAATAATCTTCTGTACCATTCGGTTTTAAAATTAATTTTAAAGTAGTCAACATCACCGGGAAGAAATGGACCCCCGGAAATTTTTGCATCCAAAATTAAATTAGAACCTATAGAAGGAAAAATAGGACTATCAACATTTTTTCTAGAAATTGTTGCACCAAGAGTATATTCTAAAGTTTTACCCTCAATAAATGATCCGCCACCATTTTTTACATCATTTCTCTGAAATTTAAATGAACCTCTAAAATTAAAAAAATCATCTGGCCATTTCAATCTTTTACCGTAAGTTATTGATGCGCCTGTTTGTCTTAAATCAAAAACAAATTGTTGTCGTGTATCAAAAACTTGGAATCCAACAAGAGTTGGTGTATTAAAAAGCCAAGGTTCTGTAAAACCCAAAGTAAACGTTCTGTAAAGACTGCCTACGCCAAACTGCCAATTAAAACTTAATATTTGACCCCCACCTAAAGAAAAGGGATGTGCTAAAGAAAAATTAGTTAATGTAAAACCTAAAGACCCGCTTAAACCAAAACTACCGCTGTAACCAATTGAAGCATTTAAAAAATCACTGGATTTTTCTTCAACATTAAAGGCTACATTAACTGTGCTGTCGTTAGCAAGACCTGTCGATATTCCTTGGGGACCGTATAGTTTTTGTACATTAAAATATTTAAGGTTAGCTAATTGCTGAATACTTCTGAGTAATAATCCTCTATTAAAATAATCACCGGGGATAGTAAATAATTCTCTTCTAATAACATTATCCATTGTTTTATCATTACCTTTAATGTCAACTTTACCAACTCTAAATCTATTTTTTTCATGCATTCTTATAGAAATATCAATAGAATCGCCTGGAACCCTACTTTCTGTTTTGTCCAAGTTAAATGTTAAATATCCGTTGTCTAAATATAGAGAATAGATATCAGATTGTGATTCATTCCCTTTTAAATTTCTTTCCAACTTTTCATAGTCATATACATCGCCTTTTTTCATATTTAATCTTGAATTTAGCAAAGCATCATTATAAATGGTATTACCTTCCCAAGTAATATTTCTTACGTGATAGATTGGTCCTTCATCTAGATTTATAAGAATAGTAACGTCTTTTTTATTATTTGCAAAAATTAATGAATCAGAATATACTTCAGCATCTCTATAACCTTTACTCATATAATATTTAACAATATCTTTTTCGTCACTTTTTAAACCTTTTGGATCATATTTTGAACCTTTCCAAAATTTCCACCACTTCGCCTCATTTATTTCACTCATTTGATCTTTTAAATCATCCGAGTCAATAGATTCATTACCTTTAAATATAATATGTCTTACAGTAATTTGATCGTTCTCTGTTATTAAATAGCGTAATAAAAGTCTATGTTTAATTTTAGAAATTAAATTATTAATGGTTCTGTTATCATCATAATTATAGAATAATTGGTACTCATCAGAAAAATCTTTTTTATTACGCCAAGTAACATTAATTCCGTCTTCTGATGTATCTGCGGTAAAATAGGTATAGTATTCTGGTACAACTTTGGAATTTAGATAACCGTCTTCATTATAAAGTTGAATGATTCTTTCTCTAAATCTTTCTACTTCCTGAGGCTTTAATATTTGTCCTCTAAAAAAATTATTTTGGGCTTCAATATCATCTGTACTTAATTCATCATTTCCGGTATAAATTACTTTTTCAAGTCTAGGATATTCTTTTACTTTTATTAACAGAAAAACACCTTTACCTACTTGTTTGTCAATTACAATCTTTATATCGGAAAAAATATTAAGACTCCAAAGCTGGCGAATGGCGTTCATAGTTTTATCACCAGGTATTAATATTTCATCTCCTTCCTTAAGACCGCTATTTGCTATAATTGTAACTGCATCTGCAGATTTATTGCCTTGTACGGATATGCCTAAAATCTTATATGTTTTTTTTGCTGTTTGTCCAAACGAAGGAATAACAGATAAAAAAAGTATAAATAGGATAAATATTTTATACTGTTTAGTTGGAATGTATTTGGGCATTATTAAAGCCTTTTATCTTCTTGTTCACTTTAATTTGATTGCTAACTTTGCCAAATCTTCGTTCTCTTTTTTGAAAACTTTTTATGGCTTTAATTAAATGCTGCTTATGAAAATCTGGCCAAAATACTTCTGAAATGTAAAATTCAGTGTATGCAATTTGCCAAAGTAAAAAATTACTTACTCTAAATTCTCCGCTTGTTCTTATTAATAGATCAGGGTCGGGAATATTTTTTGTGGTTAGAAACTTTTTCAAGCTTTTTTCATTTATTTCGTCAATCGTTAATTTATTTAGCGAAACTAACCTACCTATACTTTTTATTGCCTCTATTAGTTCCCATCTTCCACTATAGCTTAGCGCAAGATTTAGAGTCATCTTATCATTGTTTTTGGTTTTTTCTATAGCATCTTTTAATTTTTTTTGAACTGCAGCAGGTAATGCAGAAATATTTCCAATTGTAGAAAGTCTAATGTTATTTTTATTTAATTCAGCAATTCTTTCTTTTAAACTTCTTAAAAGTAATCTCATTAATGTAGATACTTCTTCTTTAGGTCTATTCCAATTTTCAGTTGAAAATGTATAAAGAGTAAGATATTTAACACCTAATTCTGCACAATATTCTGTTATTTCTTTAACTGTATCAACACCTTTTTTATGTCCCGCTGCACGAGGTAAACCTCTTTTTTTTGCCCATCGACCATTACCGTCCATGATAATAGCTATGTGCTGAGGTATCGCACCTGAAAGTTTAATTTGATCAAATATACTTTTATCGGAAGCCAATTAAAAAAACCTAAAAATTATTAAGGTAAAATACAGTTAAAGCGTGTAAAATTAAAGGTAAGTAGTACTAATGTCAAGATTTTAAATGATGTTTACCCACCAAAAAATCCTCTGACCCAAATATATTTTAGTATAATAAAATTATACCATAATTCTTATATTTAATTTTTTAAGATACAAATAACCTGGTTTGTTGCTTGCTCAAATGTCTGGTACTGATTTGTTTTTCGGATATATTAAAGAGCTTAATATTTTTTCGTATGCTTTCATCAAGTGAACTTAAAAGTATTCTTAATTTCTGGTATTGATTAGGCACAACACCCAAAAATAATATAACAGTTTTGTTAGTAAACCTGGTTTTTCTTGTTGCAAGAAAATTTATCATCTCTATTAAATCTTTTCTCTTAGTATTTTCATCATTTAAAATAAGTCCGATAGCAAAATTCTTATTATATCTAGCAATTACATCAACAGAATATTTGCCGACATTTTGAGGCTCGGGTAAATAAGTTCCTAATTTTCTACTAACTGTTAAATAACCTAACTTCCAAAACTCTTCAACTAAAAGGTCAATATTTTTTCTTTTTATTTCTTCTTTTATCATGAATTCACCTCAATTTTTTAACTTACCCTTGATATCATAGGAATTATTGGTGAAAATTTTTTATTAATTAAAACTTTAATATTGGCCATATACCTAAATTCAAATTTTTCAATAACATTAGTGTTCGAAAGTCTACCGTATAAAATTTTTTGTCCGTATCTATCTTTAGAAATATAGTACGGATGAAATGAAACCTTTTTTAACTTATAAAGGAATTGTACTTCATTTCTTTCTTTTATAGCCGAAATAAATATAGCAGACTTTGTTGTGTTATAATTTTTTAATTTAACCATCTTAGTACTCCTTTAACTTTACCAATTATACTGAAGTCTTGTTCCGATTTTATTACAATTGGTATATAGTTTTTGTTTGCCGGTATTAGATTAATCTTATTATTTTTTTTCATAAACGTTTTAACTGTTATTTCTCCATCAACCATTGCAACTATAATATCTGAATTGTTCGCAGTTTGTTGTGGAGCAATTAAGAGCAGGTCGTTTTCAAAAATACCTGCATCAATCATACTATCTCCTTTTACTTTTAGAGCAAAACTATCTTCATGTCCTCTTTTTAAAAACGAAGAATCAACGACAACAGTTCCTTCTAAATTTTCGTATGATGTAATTGGTGTTCCGGCCGCCACCCGCCCAACTATTGGAATCTCTTTTGAATTATTTAGAGAGATTGGTGAGTGAATAGATTCTTGTTCTTTTATTATTGATATACCACGACTTGCATTGCTTTCCACATTCAGATATCCTTTTTTTACAAGTGCATCAATATGCCTTTTAACACCAAATGTTGAAGCTATTTCAAAGTTTTTGCCAATTTCACGTAGAGTAGGAGGATAACCGTTTGATTCTTTAAAATTTTGTATAAATTTGAGAATATTTCGTTGTCTTTCTGTTAAACTTTTTTTCATAATAGTGCTCATTTGTTTACTATAAATATAGTGAACAAATGTACACTTGTCAAGTTTAAAAAATAAATATCTTTTTATTTAAATAGGAAGCATTTTAAAGATAAAAAAGACGCTTGATGTAGCGTCTTTTAAATTTAGAATTAATTTTAAAATTAAACTTCAACTTCTTCTCTATTAACTTGGACAACCCAGCCATATTTATCTTCAATTTTTAAAGTATGAAGTGAACTTAGTTCATCAAACAATGTTTGAGCAAGTTTACTTGGTTCGCCGTTATTTAATTTCATTTCTTTTCCTTTATAGGTTAACCATCCTACAGGAGAAATTACTGCGGCAGTTCCGGTGCCAAATAAACTAACCAAAGTTCCATTATTGTAGGCTTCAACAACTTCATTCATGCTAATTAATCTTTCGGAAACATTAACTCCTTTGTCTTTCAAAATCTGTATGACAGATCTTCTTGTGACTCCAGGAAGAATACTTCCGTTTAATTTTGGAGTGGCAATTTCATCTTTGAATTCTACAAAAATATTCATAGTTCCTACTTCTTCAAGGTACCTTTGTTCTATACCGTCTAACCAAAGAACCTGTGTAAATCCCTTTTCTTTAGCTTCTTTTGCGGCAAGAAGACTTGCGGCATAATTAGCAGGGGTTTTACATTCTCCCAATCCTTTACGAACAGCTCTAACATATTCATCTTGAACAAGAATTTTTACAGGTTTAAAACCTTCAGAATAATAAGCACCTACAGGTGACAACAAAATAAATAATTTATAATTTGAAGAAGGTTTAACACCAAGAAAAGAGTCTATACCATAAATAACAGGACGGATATATAATGATTCACCGGGATTTGTTGGAATCCAATCACTCTCAATTGCAACAAGTTCAATTAATGCTTTAAGCAAAAACTCTTCGTCAACTTGAGGAATACAAATTCTTTTTGCTGAATTATTTAGCCGTTGAATGTGTGCCTTAGGTCTAAAAATTGTAGGTTTACCATCTTCCGTTTTAAAAGCTTTTAATCCTTCAAAGATTGCTTGTCCGTAATGTATAAACATAGAAGCGGGATGGATAGACAAATTTTCTACGTGTTTGATAATAGGATTATGCCATCCTTTTTCAGGAGAATAATCCATTTCAAAAAAGTGATCGGTGAATAATTTACCGAAACCTAAATTTTTTGGTAATTCAATTTTGTTGGTTCTTTCCTTTATATCATATTGTATTTTTTCCATAATAGCCTCATCTTTAATATTAGAAGATTCTGACATGCAAATTTAATGATTTTCTATTCTAAATAGAAAAAAATGTGCCCGGTGGAGGGCTACCGGGCATCCGAAAGATTCATTAAGGGGGGGTAGTTCTTAATGAATCCCAGCAACTGCAACATAATATTTATAGAGCAAATAGTCAATGCCTAAATAAAAAAATTTTAAGGATTTTTTTCAAAACAGAAACATCCATAGTAAATAATCTAAAATTAAAATAAAAGCTGCGGAAAGAACAAAAGAACGTATAGTTGCTTTACCTACACCTTCAGCTCCTCCTGTTGTTCTGAATCCGATATGGCACCCCAACAAAGCCGTGATACCTCCAAAAATTATTGTCTTTACTATTCCGGCAATAAAATCTGAAAATTGAAAAAATCTACTTACAGATTGAAAAAAAACATTAAATGATATACCCAAAAAGTAATTTGATACAATATATGCACCTGCAACAGCTATTACATTTGCAAAAACAGCAAGAATAGGCATAACCAAAATCGATGCTAAAAATCTGGGCATTGCTAAATATCTTATTGGATTTATTGCCATTGTTTCAAGAGCATCAATTTGCTCTGTTACTTTCATCGTGCCAAGTTCAGCAGCAATAGATGCACCGACTCTTCCTGCAATAACAATACCAGTAAGCACAGGGCTGAGTTCAGTAATTATTGCTCTGCTTGTTGCCCCGCCCAGTAATGACATTGGGGCTATTCCTTTTAATTGATAAGCGGCCTGCCAAGCTGCAACTGCTCCGGTAAATACTGCAATTATTAAAACAAGGGGAAGAGAGTTTACACCAATCTGTTCCATCTGAAAAAATATTAATTTTCTGCTTTTTCTAATTTGTGTAAAACTTTTTATTATTCCCCAAAACAGATTAAATACCTGTCCAACTTCTTGGAAAAATCTTAATGTTTTTTTACCTATAAATTCAAATAAATTTAGCATAAATTTTTTATGTAGACTTTATGGTATAAATTTACAAAATTTATATTCATTATTTCATTATTTGAAAATTTTGATGCTGGGTATGTCAATTAATAATGGAAAAATCTGGCTAATAAAATTGAAGATGCATTATAAAATGAAATTTAAAAATTAACTTTTACTCATTTTAAGATGAAATATAATATACAATCAATATGAGACAATTTACAAATCAATAAACCATTGTCATTTTGTCTTAAATTGAATTGATATTTATAAAAATAAACTGAAAATATATTATTAAAGCACATTATTAGAGATTTTTCAAGGACTTTTATACTGAAAATATGACAATCGGTTATTCCTAGAATTATCTTTTAAATTGTGGAAAACATTAGCACGATTATTGTTTTAATTTGTTTGATTATACATAAATATATTACTAATGGGAAAAACTACAGAAAAATTGCGAGCCCTCACCCGCGAAGGTTACTTATCTAACGTAATTGATAAAGCACCGATTGGCATAATTACATTCTCTTCGGACTGGAAGATAGATTACATAAATGACAGCTACTTAAAATTTGCAAACATTTATAAATTAAAATCCAAAGATCTTTTTGGTAAAAATATAATAACAGAATTTTCAGAATATAGTAACAGCTTATCGAATGAAATTGAATTATTAGCTGACGGGAACTTTTTTGAATTAGAACTAAAGACTAAAAAAGGGATTGATAAAAATGCAATTACTTTAATTGTTAAGGGAGCCCCTATTTGGGTAGAAAATCAATTTGCCGGCGGCATTTTATTATTTGAAGATTCAAAAATATTTTTAGAGACACAACAAAAAGAAAAACTTTACTCCAATTATTTACAAGATTTTATAAAAGAACAAGAAGGATATTATTTAATTGCTGATACTTCAGGTAATATTTTATATTCCTTTGGTAAAGGAGTTAAAGATTTTAATGTCGATTCTTCAGTTGAAGAAAAATTAAAGATATCTACTTTAAATAATTTTTCTGGAAAGTTTATTCCCGCTTTTAATAAACTTAAAAAAACAAATGAAAAAATTTCATTCAATTTTGAAAACGGTAAATCTGTATTACTAGCCGAAATGAACTCTGTTAAAGACAGAAGGGATCAAATAAAATTAATATTTATTTCCATACAAGATATATCAGAAAAGATTAATGAAAAAAATAAGTTAAAAAGAGAAACTGAAAAATTAGAAGCTGAGAAGGAGTTATTTAAGGAGGAAAAAGAAAAGCTAAATGAACAAATAAATAATCTGAAATTACAAACAGAAAAATTAAATAAAAAAATTAAAATTCTGGACGAAGAAAAAAAAGAATTAAATGACTATCAAAACTTAGTAGAAACTGTAATTGATGCAGTATTTACAGTTGATTTAAAGGGTAGAGTTATATTCTGGAATAAATCATCTGAAGAATTATTTGGCTATACAAAAAGTCAAATATATAACAAATTCTTCGGTCGTGTTCTTGGACTTTTTGACCATGAATATTTTAATGCTTTAGTAGAAGAACTAAAAGAAAATAAAACGATAATAAAAAATATTACTGTTTATAAAAACGAAGGACAAAAAGAAACTATAGAAGCTAAGTTCACTTTTACTAGTGAAGAAAAAAATGCTGTGTTTGTTTCCTGTACCAATGTATCTGCCTGGATTGATGAATATGAGGAGCTTAAATATGAAGAAGAAAAATACAGAAACATAGTTGCCAACTCAGATAAAAATATCTGCAACTTAGATAAGGAAGGAAATTTTATTTATGTAAATAAAATATTCTGTAAAACTTTTTTAGTGTCTAAAGAAAGTATAATAGGAAAAAATATAAATGATTTTATAGACAATAATTATTTTGAAGCAGATAATTTTAACATAAAATCATTAAATAAAAATTCTTTAACCGTAATTGAACTCCCTTTCATAATCGGTAATAAGAAAACAAAGTTTATCATTAAATTTTATCCTGTTATAAATGATAATTTAAAAGTAAAATATTACAATTGTTACTTAACCAATGTTACTTCCAAAGAGGCTATTGACAAAGAACTTGAACTTTTCAGTTCAATATTTAATTCTGCCAATGACGGAATTGCTTTGTTAAAAGGGAATCGTTTTGAGCTAACTAATAAATCTTTTGCAAACATTTTTGGTTACGAATCAGTAAAGGAGTTATTAGGGCTGAATTTCCTATCGTTATCCAATGAAAAAGATTCTGAAAAAGTAGACGAATATTTGAAACTTATAAAAAGCGGAAATAAATTATATACAAGGTTTGAATTTTTAGCCAGGCAAAAAGATCAAACTAATTTTTATTGTGAAGCGTCCGCTTCTGTTTTTAATGTTAATAACATAAAATATTTAGTTGTTATTGTTAGAGATATAACGGAAAAGAAACGAGCTAAAGAAATAATAAAACTCTCTGAAGAAAAGTATAGAAATATTACTGAAAACATAGACGACTTTTTATACACATTTGAAAAAATAGGAAACAGTTTAAGACCGGTTTTCTTTACGGCATCGGTTGAAAAAATTACCCACTACCCTCAAGATGATTTTCTTGAAGATTCGAAAATGCTTTTGAAAATTATTCATCCAGATGATTTTGCTGAAGTTAAAAAGAAAATGAGAAATCTGTTCAAAAGTCGTATTCAAGAATCTGGTGAAATTGAGTTTCGTTTAATCAGCAAGTTAGGTAATGTGGTTTGGGTAAGAAATAAACTTAATATTATTAGAAACTCTAAAGGACAAATTCAAAAATTATTTGGTTTGGTAAGCGATATTTCATTGAGAAAAAAAGCAGAATTAGAGCTAAAAAGATCTAGCAATAAATTAGTAAAAGCTAATGAAACAAAGGATAGATTTATTTCTATTATTTCTCACGATTTAAGAACACCTTTTAGTTCCATTCTTGGTTTTACAGATTTACTCTTAAACGATAACGAATTAAGTGAAGAAGAAAAAATACAGTATGTAAAATACATTCAAGATTCATCCAACACTATGCTGTCAATGGTAAACTCCTTATTGGATTGGACAAGACTGCAAACAGGCAGGGTTCGTTTTGAACCTGACCGTTGTAATATTAAAGAAATTGTTAACTCATCTATTAATTTAATGTCAGGTGTTGCAATACAAAAGAACATAAAATTAATTTTAAATATTGACGATGAAACAAATGTATTTGTTGATAAAGATTTAATACAGCAGGTATTTAATAACCTACTTTCAAATGCCATTAAGTTTACAAATGAAGACGGTAAAATTGTAATATCTAAAAAACCTTTTGGAAAATCGAGGTTTATAGAGTTTTCAATTAAAGATAACGGTGTTGGAATTAAGGAAGAAAATATTAACAAACTGTTCAACGTTGATTCTAAATATACATCAGAGGGAACTAAAGGTGAGAAAGGAAGCGGTTTAGGACTTTCATTAGTAAAAGAAATAGTAAATAAACACGGCGGCGATATTAGGGCTGAAAGCACTTATGGTAAAGGAAGTGAGTTCTTATTTACACTGCCTGTAGCATCTGAAAACATTTTACTTGTTGAAAATAATAAGACGGATTCAATTCTTTACTCAAAAATTTTAAATAACATTATACCCGATTACAAAGTTATCATTGTTGCTAACGGTAAAGAAGCTAAAGATTTTATTCTCTCAAATATGCCTGCTTTGGTAATAACAGAAAATGATATGCCCGAGATGAACGGTTACAATTTAATTAAAGAAATAAAAAAGGCAGAATTAAAAATAAAACCCCCATTTATTATATTGAGTAGTAATTTAGACAAATATGCTATTAATGATTACCAAGAATTGGGTGTTTCATATATATTTAAAAAGCCAGTTAACATTAGAGAGTTTAAATCTGCTATAGAAAAATCACTTTCAGAAATTTTAGAAGAGATTTAACTTTCGTTCAATATTTTTCCGTCTACAACCGGAGTTACACAAACAAGGGGTTGTTCGGGGACATCAAAGCTGGAAAAAATATTTTCAAATAATTCAAAATGCCTTCCTTTTTTTTCTAATTTATAAAATTTATTGTAACCCATAAATTTACCTTTATTATTCCGGGGCGCATCAAAATGGTAAGCATTTTCAAAATCTAAATTTACCCTGCTTTTTAAGTACTCAATTTTTTCATTATCTGTACCGTTTTTTTTATAACTGACAGCTCTAAATTCTTCTACAAAATTATTATTAATAATCAGATAAATATTTAAAATAATTTCAGTCATTTTCTTCTCCGGATTTGTTGTGCAGTGAAAAATAGAAAAGTGAAAAAGCAAAAAAGAAAGCTGATTTACACATCACGCTTACTATAGTTGTTACTAATCTGTCGTTACCGAATAATTTTAATATAAATGCTAATACAACAGGAAACGAAATCACTAAAAAACCGATAAGCAGAATTATTAATTTCATCTTTTTATTTTTTGTTATCTCATTTATCAAAAATATAATTGCAATAATTACCGGGACATAATAAAAGAATCCATACAAATCTCCGTAAGGATATTTATAAATTGAATACAAAACCGTACATTCAATTAGGTGAAAGTTATTTATATGAAATAAATAAAAGATTGTGAAAAATAAGGGGGAAAGAAATATCAGTTTAATAAATTTATTTTGAATTCCTTTAATCCACAGGACAAACAAAAGAGCCAAAGGCGGTAAAAAAGCGATAACAGAAAACGCTATATAAATAATCCAAGAATTACCTGTTTCTGTTCTGCAAATAGTAAATTCAAGTAATTGGTATAGCATCAATGTAAAAATTAGAATTTCAGCTATTGTGTTTAACTTATTCTTTTCAGCAAAAATTAATAAATTAATAAGAAAAAGTAACTCTATACTTGCTATCAACAGCGACAGCATCCCATTCCAATCCAATAAGCTATTCCTTTAATTTTTAAGTAGATTTTCTTAATTAGCAGAGTATGAATATATGAATGAATGTTTGTACGTATCGATTATCTGATACATTCACTCATATATTCATACTTTAAAATGATTTTTTATTTACTTTTTCGGAGCAATCATATTTTCCGGTTTAACAACCTCGTCAAATTTTTCGGCTGTTAATAATCCTAAGCTTACGGCTGCTTCCTTTAATGTTAATTTTTCTGTAAAAGCTTTTTTTGCTACCTTGGCTGAATTATCATAACCAATTACAGGGTTTAAAGCTGTTACCAACATTAAAGAATTTACAAGATTATTGTGAATGTTTTCATCGTTAGCTTCAATTCCCACAACGCAATTATCAGTAAAGCTTTCGCACGTATCGGCAATCAGTCTAAGTGATTGTAATACATTAAATATTATTACAGGTTTAAAAACATTCAATTCAAAGTTGCCGCTTGCACCAGCAAAGTTAATTGTTGCATCATTTCCGAACACCTGTGTGCAAACCATTGTCATTGCTTCTGCTTGTGTGGGATTTACTTTTCCCGGCATAATAGAACTGCCCGGTTCGTTTGCAGGTAAAATTATTTCACCGATTCCGCATCTCGGACCAGAACCAAGCCATCTTATATCATTAGCAATTTTCATAAGTGATGTGGCAATTGTTTTTAGAACTCCGCTGAATTCAACAAGTGCATCGTGTGCAGCAAGTCCCTCATATTTATTTCTTCCAGTTACAAAAGGTTTGCCGGTAAGTTCTGCAATTTTCTCTGCTGATTTAACGGCAAAATCCGGGTGTGTGTTTAGTCCTGTGCCTACTGCCGTTCCGCCGAGTGCAATTTCATATAAATGAGGCAGCGCACCGTTTATTCTTTCCAAACCGTTTGTTAACTGCTGAACATAACCCGAGAATTCCTGTCCTAAAGTAAGTGGAGTTGCATCCATTAAATGCGTTCTTCCAATTTTTATTTTGCTGCTGAATTCTTCGGATTTTTTCTGAAGAGCATCTCTGAGTTTTGTAACCATCGGAATAAGTCTTCTGTGGATTTCTTCAACAACGGCAATGTGCATTGCTGTTGGGAATGTATCATTGGATGACTGTGCTTTGTTAACGTCATCATTGGGGTGAATAGGTGCTTTGCTTCCCATTTCACCGCCTGCAAGTTCAATTGCCCTATTTGAAATTACTTCATTTGAGTTCATATTTGTTTGTGTACCGCTGCCGGTTTGCCAAACAACGAGAGGAAAATGTTCGTCTAATTTTCCATCAATTACTTCATCCGCAGCTTTAATAATTAACTCTGATTTATCCGCACTTAATATTCCTAATTCCTTGTTGGTAAGTGCCGCAGCCTTTTTTAAAATACCAAAAGCTCTTATAAGTTCACGGGGAAATCTTTCTCCGCCTATTTTAAAATTCTTTAATGAACGAGCCGTTTGAGCTCCGTAGTATTTATCTGTGGGTACTTCTATTTTCCCCATACTGTCTGTTTCTGTTCGTGTACTCATTTTAATTCTCCCTTGATTTTACAAATCAATAATTTTTTAAATCATTAAATAAATTCAACATTGTAATTTACAATATTTTAAAACCATTTTTATTAAATATTTTTAAAGGTTGTTACGATACTTAACTAATAGGACGGTTTTTCTAATCTTTAGTTTTTTATTACTAATTCTAACAGTATTGATTTTAAAAGTATCATTAGGCTTGGGAACATATCTTTTAAATAATATGTTTATTTGTTAAAAAATGTTTGTCTTTTATCACATTTTTATTTTGATGTTTAAATAAGATTTATATATTTCATTATGATTAAAAATAATTCCAAATACCGCATTTTAATTTTTATAATAATTGC
>Ga0114931_10001274_pt1 | contig 32044 bp, 27 predicted proteins | sample 2SBtaG_FD_89579 | JGI IMG/M metagenome (GOLD analysis project Ga0114931, IMG submission 89579) | Deep subsurface microbial communities from Kolumbo volcano to uncover new lineages of life (NeLLi) - 2SBTROV14_V59a metaG | ecosystem: Environmental > Aquatic > Marine > Volcanic | place: Kolumbo...
ACTGGTGATGGACATCGGCGGCGGCAGCACCGAGTTCATCATCGGCACCGGGACGATGCCGCTGCGCAAGGAGAGCCTGCATATGGGCTGCGTCTCCATGAGCGGCGCCCATTTTGCCGACGGCAAGATTACCGCCAAGCGCTTCCGCCGGGCGGTGATCGCCGCCGAGCAGCAGCTGGAGCCGATCCAGCAGGCATTTCGAACCCAAGGGTGGGATGAAGCGGTCGGCGCATCGGGCACATTGCGTGCCGTCGACAAAGTGCTGCAGGCCAGCGGCTGGAGTCAAGAAGGCATTACTGCAGACGGCCTGGAAAAACTGGTGGATGCGCTGTTTAAGGCGGAGCATGTCGACAAGCTCGATCTCCCCGAATTGGCCCCGGAACGGGCACCCGTCTTCCCCGGCGGTGTCGCCATCATCTATGCGAGCTTCAAAGCGCTCGGCATGACCCAGATGCAGGTGTCCGACGGAGCCTTACGGGAAGGTCTGTTGTACGACCTGATCGGCCGTCTCTATCATGAAGACACGCGCGCCCGCAGCGTCGACATGCTCGCAGCCCGCTATAACGTCGATGCCGAACACGCCGCCCGCATCATCGAAATACTTCGGTACTTCCTTGAGCAGGCCGTTTCACCCAAGCAATTGGCCAAAGAGAGCGCCATGCAGTGGCTGGAATGGGCTGCCAAACTGCATGAAATCGGCATGGAGATCGCTCACAGTCAATACCAGAAGCACGGCGCCTACATCGTCGAACACGCTGATCTGCCGGGCTTTTCACAGCAGGATCAAAAACTGCTCGCGGCATTGGTGCGCGGCCACCGACGCAAGTTTCCGAAAAAAACGTTCAAGAAACTGCTGCCGCCCTGGAACCGGGCCGCCATTCTGCTGGCCGTCATGCTCCGACTGGCCGTTCTGCTGCACCGCAGCCACAACCCCGAACCGCTTCCGAACTTTCGGTTTCGGCTCGACAAGCAATCGGCCGAAATCGCATTTCCAGCCGGCTGGCTGAACGACCATCCATTGACGCTGGCGGACCTGGAGCAGGAGGTGGACTACCTCAAAGCGGCAGATATCGAACTTGTCGTTTCCAGTGATGAGCCGGCCGATAAGGTCGGTTGAGTCGCTGACGCCGACTTTCCGTCGCTCCGTGGGATTCGCGACGCCCTACCTCCTTCTCTTCCATCTCTGGCCCTGCGCGCAAGAAACAAAGAGGCACATTCTTGCGAACACTTGCACGAGCGTCCAGTAACTCCTCAATAAGTCCGGCCAAGGCGCGGGGCGGCGAGACAGCAGGCAGGCTTTCGCTGACAAAGTCCGCACTCTACTTCCCCAACTCCTCCAACAGCGCACTTTGCACCTGAAAACCGGGTTCTTCGGCCGGCTCGACGCGTCGATAGGCGCCGTCGGGCTGCAACAGCCAGGCTTGGCTGTCGTCCCTGAGGTAATAGGTCAGATCGTGCATGATCCGTTCTTTGTGCTTCTTGTTTTCGATCGGAAAGCAGACCTCCACCCGACTGAACATGTTGCGATTCATCAGGTCGGCGCTGGCGGCGTAGATTTCCCGCTCGCCGCCGTTTTCGAAGGCGTAGACGCGGGAGTGTTCGAGAAACCGGCCGACGATCGAGCGCACTTCGATGCGCTCCGAGATGCCCCCGATGCCCGGACGCAGACAGCAGATGCCGCGCACGATCAGCTTGACTTCGACCCCCGCCATCGAGGCCCGATACAGCGCCTGAATCGCCTGCGGCTCGACCAGCGAATTGACCTTGATGACAATCCGCGCCGGGCGCCCCTTCTCGGCATGGCGAATTTCCCGCTCGATCTTCCCCAGCAGCGCCTTGTGCAGCGTGAACGGCGACTGCAGCAGCTTGTTGAGCTTGCTGACCTTGCCCAAGCTGGTCAACTGCACGAAGACCCGGCGCACATCCTCGCCCAACTCCTTGTTGCAGGTCAACAGCCCATAGTCTGTATAGAGCCGGGCGGTGCTGGGATGGTAGTTGCCGGTGCCGAGATGCACGTAGTTGCGCAGCCGCTTCCCCTCCCGCCGCAGCACCAGAATCATCTTGGCGTGGGTCTTGTAGCCGACGACGCCGTACACCACGTGAACGGCCGCCTCCTGCAGCCTCGTCGCCAGAGAAATATTGGCCTGCTCGTCGAAGCGGGCGCGCAGCTCGATCACCACCGTCACCTCCTTGCCGGCGTGGGCGGCCGCCACCAGCGCATCGACGATGGCCGATTTCGGCCCGGTGCGGTAGAGAGTCTGCTTAATCGCCAGCACCTGGGGGTCCTCCGCTGCCTGGCGAACCAACTCGACCACCGGCGTGAAAGACTCGAAGGGGTGATGCAGCAGAATGTCCTGTTTACGAATCGCTTCGAACATGTCTGCCGTCCGCCGCAGAAGTGCAGGAACACCGGGTGTGAACGGGGTAAATTTCAGATCTGGGCGATCGATCAGATCAAAGATCTCCCGCAACCGGTTCAGATTGACCGGCCCATCGACCAGATAGAGCCGGTCGCGGCTCATTTCGAACCGCGCCAACAGAAAGTCGACAGTTTCGTCCGGGCAGTTGTCGGCGATCTCGAGGCGCACCTCGTCGCCGTAGTTGCGCATCGCCAAGTCGCCTTCCACCGCGCGCAGCAGATCGTCGATCTCTTCGTCGTCGACAAACAGATCGCTGTTGCGGGTCACTCGAAACTGATAGCATCCCTTCACTTTCATCCCTTGAAACAAATCGTCGACGAAGGCATGGATGATCGAGGAAAGAAAGACGAAATCGTACGGTCCGTTGTCGGCCCCATCCGGCGGCAGCTGAACGATCCGCGGCAGTGCGCGCGGCGCCGGCAGGATGGCGCGGTCGATATCCCGCCCGAACGCATCTTTGCCGCTGAGCGAAACGATGAAGTTGAGACTTTTGTTGAGGATGCGGGGGAACGGATGCGCCGAATCGAGACCCAACGGGCTCAGTATCGGCTGAAGCTCCTCCTGAAAGTAGCGGTAGAGCCACTTCTGCTGATCGTCACTCCACTCGGTCCGACGCAGAAAGCGAATGTCGTTCTGTTCGAGCTGGGGGAAGAGAACCGAGTTCAAGACCCGGTACTGCTCCTTCACCAGTTCGTGGGCGCGATCGCTGATTGCCGCCAGCAGCTCCTGAGGCGTCAGCGCATCAGGCGTCGTCAGCGTCGAGCCCAGCTCGTACCGTTGAATGACGCCGGCCGCCCGCACCTCGAAGAATTCATCCAGATTCGAACAGGAGATGCAGAGAAAATTGAGCCGCTCCAGCAGCGGCAGCCTCTCGTCCTTGGCCTGCTCCAGCACCCGGTGATTGAACTCCAGCAGGCTGAGCTCCCGATTGATATAGAGCTCCGGCCGTTGCAGATCGCATTCGTCCATGACGCCCTCTACTTTTTCTTTTTCTTGTTCTTTTTGTCTTTCGTCTTCGATTTTTTGCTCTTGCCGAGCTTCTTCTTTTTTTCCGACTTCACCTTCTTGCTTTTCTTCTCTTTGGGCTTTTTTGCCGGCTTCTCCTTTTTCGTTTTTTTCGACGCTTTGAGCTTTTTCGGCGCTGTTTCCTTGTCTTCGGAGGCTGCCGGCGCCGGTTCCCCCCGTTCCAGAGGTTCGATCACCGCAGGCTGCACCATACCGGCTGCTTCGACAGCCGCCAGCAGCGCATGCGCTTCATCGATGATCTTGGCAGCGCGTATCCCGCTGAAGCCGGGTATTGCAATCAGCAGATCGATATCGATCTTTGCTAGGTCTTCAACGGTATTGACATCGTGCTCGGAGAGAATGTCAGCAGTGGACTGCCCAATCCCTTTGACATCGGTAATATGAGGTAGCGCCATGGTAGCTCCCGGTTCTGTGTGGAATGTCGAATGCGAGTCATCAGGTCGTGTCACGCCTGTTTGAGGATTGATGGTACCCTCATTGTCCAACGATTGTAAACAACATCCGCTTGCGAGCGGCCTTTCGTTAAAATATAGAGTATCGCTCTTTTCCCACGCCACTGCGGACGATCATGTCGAAACAGAAAAAACCCACATTCCATACTCAGGCCGAGCAGATGATCAAAGAGGAGGCCTTGCGGATTGCAAAAGGAACGCAGACGCCGGGCCAGACGAAAGAGCAGACCAAACTGATTGCCAAAGGCATCGAAAAAGGCATCGCCCTCTACAAAAAGCAGGAGCGGGAGAAAGCCAGAGAGCGGGCGAAGCTGCGCAAGAAACGCGAGAAACAGCAAGCAGGAGAAAACACCGACGCGACCGCTGGAATGCTTTCCGCAGATGATGCCGCAAGGCGGCCCGCAGCCATGCCTTTGGCCGTGGCCAGCGTCATTTTTTTTCTGGTTGCCATCGCCCACATTACCAGATATCTATCGAAAACGGAGTTGATCATCGGCTCGTTCCCGGTACCGGTCATCTGGTCGCTGCCGGCCGCAGTCGTTTCCGGCCTTCTCGCTGTATGGATGTTCCGGTCGATGCGGGGGAGCAACGATAGGGAATAGCACAGCTGGGCTCACCGGTCGGATGATCGCATTGTCGCCGGCAACCCGGCCCGTTAAACTATCCTGAACTCAACGATAAACAATCAAACCATGCAGGAACTTCTCGCAGCACTCCAAAAAATCGAGCAGCCCGGCTCGTTCTGCACTTCGGGGACAATTGCGCCATGCTTCCCGGGGCTGGAGGTCAGCGGTATCGGGCCGATCGGGTTGCCTCTGACCGAAAGTCAGGCCAGGGAAATCATCGATCATTGTGCACAAGCCCCGTTCGGCCGTGGCGAGCAAACGGTTGTCGACACAGACGTTCGACGGGTCTGGCAGCTGGACCCGAACCAATTTCAACTCAAAAACCCGGCGTGGGACGGTCGCATCGAGGGGCTGGTCGAACATGTCAAAGAGCAGCTCGGAGTGGGCGAGCGCCCGGTCTCCCATGAGCTCTATAAACTGCTGATTTATGAACGAGGGAATTTTTTTATCGCCCATCGTGACACCGAAAAAATCGACAATATGTTTGCTACTCTGGTGGTGGTCCTGCCCTCGGAGCATGAAGGGGGCGAGTTGATCCTTCAGCATGACGGCGAGCTGCAGACAATCGCTTTCGGCGGTGAAAACAGCCGCTACCAGATTCAGTACGCCGCGTTTTATGCCGACTGCGAACACGAAATCAAACCGGTGAGCAGCGGCTATCGCTGCTGTCTCATATACAACCTGGCACTGGCCGGCAGCAAACAGCAACCGTCCGCTCCGAAAAACAGCACCCACGTCGAAGAGGTCCGTCGAATTCTGTGTGAATGGTTCGAGCACAACGAACGAAACAAGCTGGCGTTCCTGTTGGCACACCAATATTCCCAGGCCGGGCTGTCCTTCGACAGACTGAAAAATCAGGATCGCGCGAAAGCGGAAATCCTGATCCAAGCCGCTCGAAAAGCCGATTGCGAAGTGCATTTGGCGCTGGTGACGTTGTGGGAGGAGGGGTCAGCGGATGGCGGTTATTACGGCGACGACGCTGACGATGATGACTATGACATGGATGACGTGTACGAGCGAAAGTTATCGGTCGATGACTGGCAGACGCTGGATGGAGAGGACTGCGCGTTCGACGAAATCGCCATCGCCGAAGAGGAGATCGTTGCGGAAAATCCGCTCGATGACGAACCGGATGACCAGGAGGTTCATGAATACACGGGCAACGCAGGCGCCAGCATGGAGCGCTGGTATCATCACGCGGCGCTGGTCGTCTGGCCGGCACATCGTCATTTCTTTCATCTGAGCCAGGCCGGTCAGAAAAGCACGGTTCCGCAACTGGAAGCGATGGTACACGGTTGGATCGCTTCCGGGCGTTCAAAAGAAGATCCGCAATGGCAGCGATGCCGATCGTTTGCGACTGAAATCATCGCGCAGTGGAGCACCTCCCCGCTTTCTTTCGGTAAAATAGACAACGGAGCCAAAACCCTGTTGGATCTGGTCGTGCGCCTTGACGACCTGCCGTTGATCAAGCGGTTCATGAAGAAAATATTGCCTCAATCATTCGACGGCACCGAAGGAGCGCAAATCGCAACGTTATGCGAGCAATACGGGTGGGACGCCTTTCAGGAGGAACTTGGTCTGATGGCGAAGCATTCCAAGAATGGAAAAATCGCCGACTTCACCCGACTGTTCGAACATATCTGTTGTTTGGAACAACAGTCCGACCGCGACCGGCTCGACGTGTGCAAAACGCTGGCGGAAAAAATCGTCACTGCGCTCATCGAGTGGGATGCCGATTCGACGACGCCGAGCTGGAGAAAGCAGAACCAAGAAAAAAGACCGGAACCCGTCATCGCCTTGTTCAAGGCGCTGTCGACCATCGAGGAAACTCAATTATTGAACCGGGTCGTCGACCATTTTCTCGGCAACAAGGAACGATATAAGGTTCGCTCTGTTTTGATTCCCGCACTGAACAGCCTTTACGGATGGACTGTCGACCGGAAGCAAGCGGTGTCCGAGCCATTGATGAAGCTAATCGACGCCTGCATCGGTGAACTGACAGCCGGCACCGCCGCTCCTCCCCCCGAACCGACCGACTGGGCGCAAAGCATCAAGCTGCCGTGCCGCTGCTCCTACTGCGGCGATTTGCAGGCTTTCATCCGGGCGCCGGACCGGCGGGAGCACCGTTTCAAGGTCAGGAAAGATCGGCGTCAGCATCTGCACGAGCAGATCAGCAAACATGTGCCCGATATGACGCATGTCACCGAACGGGTCGGCTCGCCGCAAACACTGGTGTGTACGAAGACCAGGGACTCCTACGAAAAAGCCAAGCAACAGTATGAAACGGATCTCGTTTTGTTGGCAGAACTGGAGAGAATTCAGCGAGGTGTCGATGGCTGAATCCACTCGCTGTTCCATCAGAGGGGGTGACGAATTTGGGCGCCGAGTGGTGCGCAAGGCACACCCTACGGTTGACACTGCTACGATGTAAACATTATGGATGGCAAACGCTGATGCGAGTCATGCTTATGAAACAAGCCGGCCGGCCGCTCGCTTTGACGCAACGCCAAATACCCGAGCCCGGCCCGGGCCGGATCCTGATCAAAGTCAGCACCTGCGGTGTCTGCCGCACCGACCTGCATGTGGTCGACGGCGACCTCTCCCAGCCAAAATTGCCTTTGGTGCCCGGCCACGAAATCGTCGGCACGGTTGCCGCGCTGGGCGCCGGTGTCGAACGGTTCCGCATCGGTGATCGCATCGGTGTACCCTGGCTGGGCCATACGTGTGGGACCTGCAGCTATTGCCGCGCGGAGCGCGAGAATCTGTGTGAACAGGCCGGCTTCACTGGCTACACGATCGATGGCGGCTATGCGGACTATACCATCGCCGACCAGCACTTCTGTTTTCACCTGCCCGATCGGTATGCGGATGCGCATGCCGCCCCCTTATTGTGCGCCGGGCTCATCGGCTACCGTTCTCTGGCGATGGCAGGCGATGCAAACAAGCTGGGGCTCTACGGCTTTGGCGCGGCGGCACATATCATCGCCCAGGTCGCAATCCATCAAGGCCGCCGGGTCTATGCGTTGACCCGTCCGGGCGATCGGGAAGCGCAGGATTTCGCTCGTCAATTAGGCGCAGAATGGGCCGGCGATTCCACCGAGCCGGTTCCGGAGGTGCTCGACGCCGCCATCATTTTCGCCCCGGTAGGAAGCCTCGTTCCCATGGCTTTGCGCGCAGTCGACAAAAGCGGCATGGTGATCTGCGCCGGCATCCATATGAGCGATATTCCGGCCTTTCCCTATGAAATTCTTTGGGGAGAACGTCACCTTCGATCGGTCGCCAACCTGACCCGTCGCGACGGTGAAGCGTTTTTCAGGATCGCGGGCGAGATGGATATCCGAACACACGTTCATCAATACCCGCTGGAGCAGGCCAATCAAGCACTGGACGACCTGCGCAGCGGGGCGTTTCAGGGCGCGGCGGTATTGAATTGTGGGAATGTATGATGATCACTGCCCGCCGGCAAACCTACCCGACGATTCGGTGAATGCAGACATCGACAAAATGCCCCAAAAATCGGCCTTAGGATTGCACGATTCGTTGCCCACCCTACGATTTCAACGCGGGAATGTTCAATTTTCGAAGAACATGGCGAGTCCTGTGGGCTGGGACATCAATTCCGGTAGCTTGTCGTTGAGGTCTGGAATGTTGGGTTACGGCGCGGATAAGGGCCGGTGAAATCCAAAAAGGAAACTGCCGAGCGCGCCTAACCCAACCGACTCTCAACCGGCGTCATTTTCACTGCTCCCAATAACCGAGACTCTGCAAGGCCCGCTCATTGTCCGACCAGCCTTTCTTGACTTTGGCCCAAAGGTTGAGGTAGACCTTGCGATCGAGCAGCTGCTCCAGATCCGCCCGCGCCTGCTCGCCCACCTGCTTCAACACGGCCCCTTTTTTACCGATCACGATGCTTTTCTGACCGTCCCGCTCGACCCAGATGATGGCATGGATATGGCAGACCGAACCGCGCTCGTCAAACCGTTCGATCTCCACGGTCAAGCGGTGCGGCAGCTCCTGTGCCAAACGCCGGACCAGTTTTTCACGAATCATCTCGGCGGCCAGAAAGCGCTCGGTGCGATCAGTGATCCGGTCTTCGGGAAAATAAAGACCACCTTCGGGCAGCAAATCATGGATTTTGGCTTCCAGTACCTCGAGATTGCGACCGTGCAGGGCGGAAATCGGCATCAGCTCGGCAAAGGCGTAGCGTTGCGAGGCCTCTTGGAGAAAAGGCAGGCAGGCCTTTTTATCCTTGATCCGATCGATCTTGTTGATCGCCAGAATAACGGGACACTCGACCGTGCCAAGTCTTGCCACAATCGTTTCATCGTATGGCTGCCACTGCAGCGAGTCGGTCACCCAGACGATCACATCCACATCGAGCAACGCGGTGTTGGCGGTGCGATTCATATAGCGGTTGAGGGCTCGTGCACCGCTCTCATGCATCCCCGGCGTATCCACGTATATGGCCTGTCCTTGGGACGTGGTTTTTATGCCCAGAATACGATGGCGCGTCGTTTGCGGCCGGCGCGAAGTAATGCTGATCTTTTGCCCGATCAAATGATTGAGCAAAGTCGACTTGCCCACATTGGGCCGGCCGATCAATGCCACGTAACCGGAGTTCATAATCTGGCGAGCATTTCTTCGGCAGCCTGCTGTTCGGCTTTTTTGCGGGACGAGCCAACACCGACAGCCGGTTGATCCAGGGACGAAACCCGGCATTCCACACAGAAACTCTGCTCATGCGGCAGGCCGCTCTTCGACTTGAGCGTATAAACCGGCAGCCCCAGCCCTTTGGACTGCATCAGTTCCTGCAACCGGGTCTTGGGATCCTTTTCCCAGGTATCCAGTGACAATGCTTGAATACGCTCGACAAAAAGGTGCAGAATCCATTGTTTGCAGGCATCGATCCCCTGATCTTCGGCAATGGCCCCGATGACGGCTTCCAATGCGTCGGAGAGAATGGAATCGCGATTCATACCGCCGTTTTTCAACTCTCCTGAACCAAGAATCAGATAATTACCCAATTCAAGCTGCCTGGCGAGTTCAGCCAATGCGGTCTGATTGACCAGATTTGCGCGCAATCGGATCAATACCCCTTCATTGGCTTGCGGAAATTTATGGTACAGAGTCTCGGCGATGACAAATCCGAGCACCGCATCACCAAGAAATTCCAAACGCTCATTGTTGTCGGAGCCTGCGCTGCGATGGGTCAGCGCACTCTTCAAAAGTGCGGGATCATGAAAATACAGTTCCAGCTTCTTCTGTAACGCCTGTGGAGTCATAGTTGATTGGGCCGAACCTCAATCCTGTCATCGAAATAGACCAGCACATCGATGTTGCCGAGAATCGGTTCGATGACTTCGTAATCGATTTCCACCGTCAAAACACCGTTCCTTTTTTTGATCACGATGTCCTTCTTTTTGACATGCGCCACCATATTGATGTCGAAGCGCCGCATGATCATGTCTCTTACCTTGCGAACGCTTTGTGACGCGATATTCGGCTCGTTTTCCAAAGAGGCCAAGACCGTTTTCACCTTGTAATGATCCAGATAAATGGGGCCGATCTTGAGTATCAACAGGGTAAAAAAAGCGATCAGACCAAGAATGGCGAGCACACTCAGGAAGGTGAGGCCGGTTTGATTGGAACGATATCTTTTCATGGCTTTCCTCTGAAATTTTCAGCAAGATCCGCAACCAACGGAATGACGTTCGAGCAAAAGCGCTCGTGAATACCCGCCAATCGCCTATCAAAAGGATAGCTCATCGCAATACTGTGCCGATCCGTTCAAGCCCCACGCCGCCATTTTCCCAGTCCCAGCTCATCCAGATGAAGAACGCTTTCCCCACCAGGTTCTCCTCCGGAACGGTGCCCCAATAGCGGCTGTCATTGCTGTTGTCGCGATTATCTCCCATCACGAAATAGCGCCCCTCGGGTACGATGAATTCACCCTCGACCGTCGGTTGTCCGTTGCGAATGAGGATGCTGTGCTCGACGTCGTCCAGCTCTTCGATCAAATGCGTCGCCCCGCTCATGCTGCGGCCCTGGCCGACGCCCAGATAACGGCCGAGCGGCACCTGCTTGACCGGCTTTCCGTTCACATACACCTGCTTGCGGTAATAACCGATGCGATCTCCGGGCAAACCCACCACCCGCTTGATATAATCGACCGAGGGGTTGTTTGGAAAACGGAATACCACGATATCGCCGCGTTTCGGCTCACCGACCTCGACGATTTTTTTGTGTACGACCGGCAGGCGGACGCCGTAGGCGAATTTATTGACCAGAATAAAATCTCCGACCAACAGGGTCGGCATCATCGATCCTGAAGGAATCCGGAACGGCTCGACCAAAAACGATCGCAGCACCAAGACGATCAGCACGATCGGAAAAAAGGAACGCGCGTATTCGACGAGCAGCGGCTCTTGATGCGCCTTGTCGTCGTTCTTGGCTTTCCGATAAAGGGCATAGCCCCCCCAAATCACACCCGTCACAACGGTCGCTATGACAAGAAACAGAGAAAAATCAAAATCCATCAGGACTCCTTGTTGACCTGCAGAACCGCCAGGAAGGCTTCCTGGGGAATGTCGATCTTACCAACTTGCTTCATTCGCTTTTTTCCGGCTTTCTGCTTTTCCAGCAATTTTCGTTTTCGCGTGATATCGCCGCCGTAACATTTTGCAGTCACATTCTTGCGCAGTGCCTTGACCGTCGAGCGGGCAATGATCTTGGAACCGATGGCCGCCTGGATCGCCACTTCGAACATCTGTCTGGGAATCAACTCCTTCATTTTCTCGACCAGCTCACGCCCTTTGATCTGGCTTGTCGCCCGGTGCACGATGAGCGACAGAGCGTCCACCCGCTCGCCGTTGATCAACACATCGAGCTTGACCAGATCAGCCGCCTCGAAGCGCTTGAATTCGTAGTCGAACGAGGCGTAGCCGCGGCTGACCGATTTCAGGCGATCGAAAAAATCGAGCACGACTTCGCTCAATGGCAGCTCGAAATGCAAAGAAACCTGGTTTCCCAAATACTGCATGTCTTTCTGAACGCCCCGTTTTTCGATGCACAAACCGATCACACCGCCCAGATAATCCTGCGGCACCAAAATATTCGCCTCGATGATCGGTTCGCGGATCTCGGCAATCTCCCCGGGAGCGGGCAGTTCGGATGGGTTATCGACTTCGAGAATATCGCCGGCAGTGGTCAATACCTGGTAGATCACGGTCGGTGCCGTGGTAATCAGCTCCAGATCATATTCCCGCTCGAGCCGTTCCTGAATGATATCCATATGCAGCAGCCCTAAAAACCCACAGCGAAAACCGAATCCCAAGGCCTGCGAGGTCTCCGGCTCGAACTGCAACGCCGCATCGTTCAAACGGAGCTTGTTGAGCGCTTCCCGCAACCCCTCGTAATCGTCGGAGCTGACCGGATAGAGGCCGGCAAATACCCTGGGCTGAATCATTTGAAAGCCCGGCAGAGGCTCCTGAGCCGGTCGCCCCGTCAGCGTTATCGTGTCACCGACAGGTGCACCGAAAATGTCTTTGATGCCGGCAACGACGAAGCCCACTTCACCGGTCATCAAGCAATCCTTTTCCTGCCGTTTCGGTGTGAACACACCGACCTGATCGGCGTGAAATGATTGTCCGGTCGACATAATGGTAATCTTCTGTCTTCTTCGGATCGAACCATTCATCACTCGCACCAGCGATACGACGCCGAGGTAACTGTCGAACCAGGAGTCGATGATCAGCGCCTGCAAAGGGGCATCGGGGTCTCCTTCCGGCGGTGGGATTTTGGCCACCAGCTGCTCCAGAACCGTCTCCACTCCCTGCCCCGTTTTTGCGCTGATTCGAGGCGCTTCGTCCGCCGGTATGCCGATAATTTCCTCGATCTCCCGGGCGACCCGGTCGGGTTCTGCGGAAGGAAGATCCACCTTATTCAAGACCGGCAAAACTTCCAGCCCCTGATCGATCGCGGTATAGCAGTTGGCGACGCTTTGCGCCTCGACGCCTTGCGCCGCATCGACGACCAGCAAAGCGCCCTCGCAGGCGGACAGGGAGCGCGACACTTCGTAGGAAAAATCGACATGGCCGGGCGTATCGATAAAATTCAGATGATAGGTCTTGCCATCCGCGGCAGTGTAGTCGAGGGTGACGCTTTGTGCTTTGATGGTAATGCCGCGCTCGCGCTCGAGATCCATGGAATCGAGCACCTGCTCTGCCATTTCGCGTTCGGCCAGGCCGCCGCACAGCTGAATGAAGCGATCCGCCAAGGTCGATTTTCCGTGATCCACATGGGCGATGATCGAAAAGTTGCGGATCAGACGCTGATCCTTTGACGGCTCACTCATCCAGCTTGATGGCGAGAAACACCGGGTTGCCCATGCGCTGCACAAGCACTGCGATCGACTTGCCCTTAGGCAGCTTGTCGACGATTTCGTTAAACGCTTGGATGTCCGTGATCACTGTGTTCTGCAACCGCAAGATAACGTCGCCGCGCATGATCCCTGCATCTCTGGCCGGTCCCGGTTTGACATCCTGTACCAGTACACCGTTCTTGACCACTTGAAACTGCTCCCGCTGATCCGGAGTGAGATCGGACACCGCCAAACCCAACCGGTTGACCGGCACCGATTCTTCTTTGCTGCCCGCCAACTGTTTTTCAGCGACTTCGGACAACTCACCGATCTTCACCTGGATTTTTTTTTCCTCGCCTTGACGGATGACCACGATATCGACGGTTTCATTGACCGGCGTCATTCCAACCATCGGCGGCAACATCGAAGAAGTGTCCACCTTGCGTCCGCCGTATTCGACAATAATGTCACCGATCTTCAAACCGGCAGCCTCTGCCGGGCTCTCGCGCATCACTTTTGCCACGAGTGCCCCTCGCGGTCGTTTCATGCCGAACGATTCGGCCAACTCCCGCGTGACATCCTGAACCTGTACTCCCAGCCAGCCGCGCGTGACCTTTCCCTGGCTTTTCAATTGTTCGACGACAGTCATTGCCACTTCCGTCGGAATCGCGAACGACAGTCCCATGAAGCCGCCCGTGCGACTGTAGATCTGCGAGTTGATGCCGACCACTTCACCTTTGAGATTGAACAGCGGTCCTCCGGAGTTTCCGGGATTGATCGCCACATCGGTCTGTATGAACGGCACATAGTTGTCGCTCGGCAGGTTGCGTCCTTTTGCACTGACGATGCCCGCCGTCACCGAATGATCGAAGCCGAACGGCGAACCGATCGCCAAAACCCACTCACCCACCTGCAGTTTGTCGCCGGATCCCAACTTGACCACCGGCAGATCGTTCCCTTGGATTTTCAGCAAAGCGATATCGCTGCGCTGGTCCGACCCGACCAACTTGGCCTCCAATTCGCGCCGATCCTGCAACCGAACCACGATCTCGTCGGCATCTTTGACCACATGGTGATTGGTCAGCACATAGCCATCCCGGGAGAGAATAAAACCGGACCCCAGCGACCGCGTTTCGCGCGGCTGCAGGCGCCAACCCGGACCCGGCTCACCAAAGAAATGTCTGAAAAATTCATCGAAGGGCGTCCCTTCCGGAACCGAAAATTCCTCCGGCATCGGCTGGTCCGATTCTTCCAGCTTTTGGGTGGTGCTCACATTCACGACTGCCGCACCATACTGCTTGACCAATTTGGTGAAATCCGGCAGCTGTGCCGCCGCGCCGCGCACGACCAATATCATGCCGATAAAAACCAGCGCCGATCGACTCGTTCTTTTTAGCATAAAAACGCTCCGTAGCCTGAGGAGGCCGTGTTCCTTCGAGTAAAGAGGGGAGAATGGAAAAAGCAAAAAGGACAAATGGGTAAATTATAGCGCACAACGGCACGCGAAGTTCACCCAATGTGCGGAGGCGCCCACTAGGGTGGTGCAGGGAAGCTGTCGGCAGATTGTTGGGTTCCCCGTGCGCGCAGGATCAAACGGGTGCTTGATCGATCGATAACAGCCTACTAGCCCAACCTACATTTATTGTTGGAAACGTGCGCATCGCCGCTGCTCTTTGCTTCACTCTTCCGGCGCATGGACGCGGATGCCATCGCCGATCGCCTGGACGGTTTTCACCGGTACTTCACCCATCACCGTGACCTGATAGGCACCCAATTTTTTCGTGTAGGTACGCACGACGCCGTGGGTAAATTTTTTCGGCGAAACGCTGTCGGCGTCGAATTTATCCAGATACACCGAGACGGATGCAAAACCGTCACTCAACAGAACGTGATCGATCGGCCGCGCGCTGCCCGGCAGCTTATGCTGAGTATAGAGTACTTGCCGAAACCCATCCGGAAGCCATTGAAATTCAATGGCCTGCTCCTTGACAGGCTTGGGTTCCCGATAGCGAATCTGCCACGTCGCCTCATCGACTTTGGTTGTCGCCGTCAGGTCTCGTGCCGGAATCGAATCGCCGACCGACAAAGAAGTAAAGACCATTTGCTCGACGCGAGCACCGTTTTCATCGATCAGTTCGAACTGAAGCGGCAGTTTGGTCTCCAGATCGATCCAGAACGTGCGCCGGTAACGAAAATCATCCTTGGGAACGATTCGGACGATCTGTGCTTGACGTTGCAGGATGAACTCGTGGCCGCCGAGACTGAACCGGTACTGTTTCCTATGTTCATCCAGATTTTCCGGCAGATTGACCAGAAAAGCGTGCCGCGAAGGGTGGTTTTCGATCAACACCGTGCGTGCATCGGGGAAATAACAGGCAAGCCTGTCGGCATTCAAAACCACTTCCCGCATCGGTGTATTCAGTGCGACGATTCGCTTCTGCTCGACGCCATCGTTGAAGGCATGAAAAACCCGCAATGTTTCGATCTTATCGTCCCACATATAAGCCACCGTTCCTTGGTAACTCAATGATTTCATCGCCTCCATCATAGTTGTCAACAACTGTTTGGCCGCAGCCTCGGTGTTCTCTTCGGCCAACGTATTATGTACGAACAGACAGCCCAACAGAATGACCACCAGGCAGCTCGAAACATTGAAAAAGGGACGCATGGCCTGATTCGATGACGACTCAGGCGAACTCAAAGCTTACGGATCATTGCTGCTCCGCACCGTAACTGACCACTCTGGCGTAGGGGAGCATACCCAGCGTGCCCATGGTATAGGCGCTCTCATTATGGTTGAGCAGATAGCCGTGAAATCGGGCTTCGGAAGACTTTGCTGCTACCGGCTGCGCCTGATGCAGCGATGGCTCGACGCCTTTGTCTGCCACCATTGTCGCTGTGCCGCCCCCCGTATCCACTGCTTGCTTGTCGACAAAGATGACCGCCATGATCACCACCGAAGCGGCCAGCGCACCGGCGAAAACACTAAAAATCCTGGATGGCTTTGCGGTCGATGCCGGGCGTGAAGAAACCGTCGGTTCGCAGGCAACGGCCTGCCTTACCTTACCCACCAAATCGGCCTGCAACGCCACGAAAGCATCCGATTTTATCGCCAGACTCGCTGTGTTGTAGCGAAACCATTTTTCCTTCAAACCGTCATCGGACTCGATCTGCTCCAGCAGCGACAACGCCTCTTTCTCGTTGAGTTCATCATCGAGCAGCATCGACACCTTTATGACCCTGTTTTGTTCCATTCGTCTCAACTCCTTTTATCCCAGCAACGGGCTCAGCTTTTTGTCGATCGCTTCACGTGCACGAAAAATACGTGACCGGATGGTTCCAACAGGACAATCCATCGCTTGTGCAATTTCTTCGTAACTCATACCTTCCAATTCCCTCAAACTGATAGCAATACGCAATTCTTCCGGAAGATCATCGATAGCCTGTCGAATGGTTTGAGCGATTTCCGCCGTCAACAGCAGATGCTCTGGAGTATCGTTGTTCCTTAGACGCGCCGAACCTTCGAATTGTTCCGCATCTGCCACATCGATTTCATAATCGGCCAGTTTCCGAGATCGCGCAACCAAATGATTTTTGGCAGTATTGATTGCAATCCGGTAAAGCCAGGTATAAAAGGCGCTATCCCCTCTAAAGCGAGGCAATGCACGATAGGCTTTAATGAATGACTCTTGGGCAACATCGAGTGCTTCACTCGGATCTTTGATATAGCGACTGATTAACTGAATGATTTTGTGCTGATATTTGCGGACCAGAATGTCAAATGCTTTTTTATCACCATTCTGCACCCGCCTGACTAAATCCTTATCGACCTGTTCGCCCATCCAGGCATCTCCTTTCAAATCCAGCAATCCCTAACAGCATAGTCATTGACAAGGTCGAGCCGCGGAAGTTCGGCAGAAAACAAAAATGGTGTTCGTCTCATTCGTGTCCGGACCGGTTTGTCACAAACTCTGTCTCGAAGAAGGGTTGTTTTATCGCTACTTGGGCTATCCACTTTAGCCGGAACAATCCGTGTAGGATGTGGTGAGGTACGAACCGCATCAATCGGCGGACAATCGCCAAAACCGATGCGGTTCGCGGAACTCACCGCATCCTACGCATGACGATCCGTCCCGGCTTAGGTTGGGCTACCTGTTTATTGTATCCTACTTTCCCACACAAGGCAGATTGCCGACACGATGATTTCGAACCCAAAAAACAGGAGATGATCCAAGGTCAGGTATTGTACAATGAATCAGCGCTCCATTTTGGCACCGATGATGCTGCTGCGACTGCCCGCACCACTTTTTGCAATTCGATACACGACCCTCCAACCGACATGACATGCGTGAGATTGATTTATTCGATGTATTGATCATCGGCAGCGGCGCGTCAGGTCTAAGCCTTGCAATCCGACTGGCCGAGCAGGCCCCACGCACGCGCATCGCCGTCGTCTCGAAATTTGCCTTGAGCGAAGGGAGCACTTTCTATGCCCAGGGCGGAATCTCGGCCGTACTGGACACGCAGGACTCCCTTGCCTCGCATATCGACGACACGCTGCAGGCGGGCGCCGGCCTTTGCGATCCGGCGATCGTCAGCCTGACGGTCAATCAAGGAAAAGACTGTATCGACTGGCTGCTGGCCCACGGCCTTCCCTTTACTAAGGAAGCGGCGGGCGACGGCTCATCCCGTCTGCATCTCAATCGGGAAGGAGGACACACGCATCGACGCATCGCTCATGCCGCTGATGCGACCGGGCAGGCATTGTTCCACTCCCTGGAAAAGAGCGCCACGGCATATCCTTCAATTCATTTTTTCGAATACCACAGCGTGGTCGATCTGATCACCACCCAAAATCCCGACGGCCGAACCAAGCGGATTGCGGGGGCTTATATTTACGATGCTGGGAAAAAGAAGGTCGAGGTCTTTCGCGCCCGCATGATCGTCCTCGCAACGGGCGGAGCCAGCAAAGTCTATCTCTATACCAGCAACCCTGACGTTTCCACGGGCGACGGCATTGCGCTGGCATGGCGCGCCGGCTGCCGGATTGCCAACATGGAATTCATGCAGTTCCATCCGACCTGCTTGTATCATCCGGACGCCCGCTCCTTTCTGATCAGCGAAGCAGTTCGAGGGGAAGGCGGCAAATTGCTATTACCGGACGGCTCGACCTTCATGGAAAAATTCGATCCACGCGCGGAGCTTGCACCGCGCGACATCGTTGCCCGTGCCATCGATCACGAAATCAAACGCTTAGGTGTCGACTACATCTATTTGGATATCAGCCACAAACCCGCCGACGTCATCCGCGATCATTTTCCGACCATCCATGCGCGCTGTCTGGAATTGAACATCGATATCACCCGCCAGCCAATCCCCGTGGTGCCGGCGGCTCACTATACCTGCGGCGGCGTATTGACGGACAGCGACGCGCGCACCAACATTGCCGGACTCTATGCCGTCGGCGAAGTCGCCTGCACCGGCTTGCACGGCGCCAACCGTATGGCCAGCAATTCTCTGCTGGAATGCCTTGTCTTCGCCCGCCAGGCAAGCATCGATATCTTACGCTCTTTGCCCGATACCCCCTTGCCTCCCGCCCTGCCGGAATGGGACGAATCCCTTGTCAGCAATTCCGACGAAGAGGTGGTCGTCTCCCATAACTGGGACGAACTCCGGCGCTTCATGTGGGATTACGTCGGCATCGTCCGCACCGATAAAAGACTCGAACGCGCCAAACACCGTGTCGACCTGTTGCAAAAAGAGATAGCAGAGTATTACGGAAATTTCAAAGTCACCAGCGACCTTTTGGAGCTGCGCAACCTGGTCGTCGTCGCCGACCTCATCATTCGCTCGGCCATCGAACGCAAGGAGAGCCGCGGACTGCATTTCACCCTCGACTATCCGGTTCCGGACGAGAGCAAGCCACCCCGCAGCACCGTGCTCTCGATCGACGAGGATCGAACCGAAAAATTGGTTTCTGATTTCCCCGTTTTCACGACGCCCTCCCCTGTTTGATCTCGTTTCGAAACCATTCGATGGCGTCCTGCAAGCTTTCATCGACTGGCCGGATTTTGTAGCCCAGGATTTTACAGGCCTTTTCACTGCTGAAATACATCGTCTTTTTGGACAGGCGCACGCCTGCGACGGTGACACGAGGCTCATCGCCGCCGGTCATCGCCGCCCACGCTTCGGAAAGATAAGCGATGGGCAAAATCGCAGTATGCGGGACCCGCATGAAAGGCTGGCGACCGCCGCTCATCATTGCAATCTTATCCAGTATTGCCTGCAATGACATATCGTGCCCACCAAGAATGTAGCGCTCGCCGACCGTGCCATGATGGAGCGCCCGCAGATGACCGGACGCAACATCATCGACATGAGCAAGATTGAGCCCGGTCCTCACATAGAAAGGTATTCGACCCTGTACCGCATCGAGAATCATACGACCTGTCGGCGTCGGCCGAATATCCCCCGCACCGATCGGCGTCGACGGGTTGACGATCACCGCCGGCAGCCCACGCTGTTCGACCAACGCGAGCACTTCCTGCTCGGCCAGATATTTCGAGCGCTTGTAGTCGCCGATCATGTCCCGCAAATCGACCGGCGTGTTTTCGTCCGACGGCGTGTCGCTCTTCGTCAATCCAAGCGTCGCCACACTGCTGGTATAGACGATTCGCTCGAGTCCGGCATCCAACGACGCCAACATGATGTTGCGGGTTCCCGTGACATTGTTGGCATAAAGTTCATCCGGATTGCACGACCATAACCGATAGTCCGCCGCAACATGAAACAGATAACAGCAACCGCCAAGGGCTTTTCGCAGTGTCGATTCATCTTTCAAATCGCCTTCCACGATATCGACCGACAACCCTTCGAGGTTGCGCCGGTTGCTACAGGGCCGAACCAGAACGCGAACCCGATGCCCTTCCTCCAGCAAACGGCGCAGTACTGCCGCTCCGACAAATCCGGTGGCCCCTGTAATCAAGGTTGTCATAACGCTCGCTTAATGAATCGTTCCCACTGTTCTTTATGCTCGACAAGAAACGGCACTATACCTTTTTATAAGCCGCTCCGGCATCGCCGGCGGTCGAAGTTCGATGAACTAAATGTAGGGTGGAACAAGTGCAGCGGTTCCACCAAATTGCCCCGTGTGGAACCGCTGCACTTGTTCCACCCTACGTCATATTTCCCCAAAATGCGAACGCGCCTGCCACAGATTCAAATCAACCCCCGTTTTCCCGACCGCCTGAAAGCCGGCAGAATGATCAACGTGCAAATCAGTGTACACAAAATTCCGATTGCCAGCATCTTACCCATGCTCGCCATGCCGACGTGAGCGGTAAAAGCAAGACTGCTGAAGCTGAATATCGTGGTCAGCGCACTGAAAAAAACACCGCGCGCCGTACTGCTATGAAGCACGTTGCCGGTCGCTTCCTCAGCGCTGCGCAATCGATGAATCATATGAATCCCGCTGTCCACGCCAAGACCGAACAACAGCGGCAAAGCGATGATATTGGCAAAATTGACCGGTATGTCAAGCCAAACCGTCGCCGCACCCGTCAGCATCGCCGCCAGCATCAAGGGGAAAAGAACATGCAGTGTATCCTTGACGTTACGCAAAACCAGCAACAAAACGACGGTCACCGCGACCAGCGCGCTCAGCAATGCCTGTTGAAATGCGCGCACCACTTCCCGTCCCGCCTCCAGATAGATGACAGGCAGATCGGTGACATTGGGCGCTACGGCCTGAACGTCGGTGATGAACTCGCGCAAATTTTCGATTGGCTCAAGATTCTTTTGGGGAAATACCTGAATCCGATAAACGCCGTTCGGACTCAGCCAACGCACCACAAGCTCACGCGGCAGATCCGCCAGGTCGACCGGAGACGCCTCGAGCGCCGCCGCCAGGTGCCGCATCGCCGCAGGCAGCGTACCGAGAAGATTGCGCTCCAACGCATTCAATAATTCGGCCTGCGATTCGGCCTGCCGGGATTTCAGAAAATGCAGAAACTGCTCGGTTTGCACCTGCAGCGCCATCAATGCATCCGTTTCAGCACCAGCGCGTCCGGCCTGAACGGCATCATTCAATACCTGAAGAAAATCTCTGAGCTGCCCGATGCCGTTTTGCTGCTGCGAAGGCGATGGAAACGCATCGAGACTGGGCCCCAGCACGGTCGACAGGGACTCGATCAAGTCCAGCTTCTCGTCCTGCCGTTCGGGTATGAAATCATGAATGGTGACGGCTTTCGCCACCGAAGGCAACTGCTGCAGCCGGTTCGCCAGTGCACGCGCCGCCGTCTCATCGGACACCAGAACGGTCAACGTCATCGGCGATGCCTCTTTGCTCTTCAACAGCTCCTTGAAGAGCACGACCGATTCGCTGTTCGGATCTCTCAAATCGACCGGATTGAAATCGAAGGTGACGCGTGAAAGTGACACGGCCGCAACGATGCCAAGGCCGATGGCACACCAGCGTATGAAACGGGCATGGCGCACCGGGATCTCATAAACCCACGGAGCCATTCCGCCAATATCGGACAGTTGCCGGGACGGCAGCCCGCGCTGCGGCATGAGCTTGAGCATCGCCGGCAAGACGGTCAAAGTGACCAACAGAGCGATGAACATGCTGGTGCCCGAGATGATGCCCAATTCCGACACCGCATCGAATGAAGTCGGAACGAAGGCATAGAACGCAACGGCCGAGGTGATCGCACACAAGACGATCGAAGGCCCCACGTCTTTGACGCTGTCGATCAAGCCTTCTGTTTTTGCTGACTTTCGCCGCATGCACTCCGCATAGCGCAGGCACAGATGAATGGCGTAGTCGACGCCAAGGCCGATATACAACACCGCAAAAGCGATCGAAATCATGTTGAGATGACCGATGGCGAGCGCAGCAAAACCGGCCGTCAGGACAAGACCCATGATCAAAGTGAGCAACGCAGCGATCATCAGGGCGGCCGAGCGCAGCCCGACCAGCAAGCTCATGCAGACCAGGACGAACGATATCGCGCCGGCAATGGTGGCGCTGCGGCTGATGCTCTGCATGTCATCCTGTTCCAACGGCACTTCGCCCGTCATGCGGATGGTCACGCCAGGCATCGTTTGCTGCACGTTTTCAGCAGCATTCCGAACCGCGTGCAGCGTTTTTTCGGCCGGCAGCAATTGATTGAAATCGAAAACAGGCTTGATCAACACCAGGCGCAGCGTCGTTCCGAACCGCTCTTGCCGCGCCGTCATCAGCTGCTGCCAGGAGAGCTGATAGGGTTGGCCGCTCATCAGCGCCTGCATCGCTTTCCGCAACGCCGTCAACAAGGGCTCGACATCGACAGCGGCCTGATTCGAGCCGAGCGCTTGCTGCAGGATGGAGAGCAGCTGGCCAAGTGAATTGTCCTGTTGCAGCCGGCTGAACAACGGCTGCGCCCCGCTGAGACGCGTGGTCAGCGCTTCCAACGCGTCGAGATCATGGTAAAGCAGCGCCGCCTGCTCGAAATAACGCCCTGCGCCTGGTATATAGACCGATTTGACCGAATCCTCTTCGGCCTTGAGCAAATCGCCAAAACGCCGCACCGCATCGGCGGTCTGTTCGGGCGTCGCGCCTTCCACTGCGACCACGATGGCCTTCACATCCTGAGGGAACGTTTCCCAATAGCGAATCCTTTCCTGGTGAAAAGGCAGCTCGGGCGACAGCAGATCGGTCGTATCGGTGTTGACGCCTAGATGGCCGATCGTGTAGACCAGGCTCGATCCACAGACCAAACAGGCGATCAGAACGACCAGCACCGGCCGGCGCAGCACGCATCCGACCCACCATTGTAAAAAACGGTCCACGCCTTTAGTCCTTTATCCTGATATCGGCAAAGAATCGAAAATCGTGCAGTGTACCACAGCTGGAGGGATATCGACGGTTCCGGCGACTTTCGAAAAAACGGTCGGGCAAGCGGTCCGAACCATCCGCGGCTGTGCGCGAATTCTGCTCTTTCTGTTCGGAGAGACGTCGGCGCCGAGTTTTGATTTGACAGGTGATCATTTATCGCCTACTTTTTGGAAGAGAGGGAACGATCGTTTTCACACGGACAATGGGCTTTTGCGGAATAATCAAGAGACGAACAGGAGGAATCAATTATGCAGAAAAGATTGACTTACGCAGCAGCCGGCTTGCTGGCGGCGGGCTTGCTTGTGCCGGCCACGCACGCGGTGGCGGGCGTGGGCGGCCCACCGACCTCATGCACCCTTGGAGACGGCACCCAGGGGCAAGTGCTTCATTGCGACAAGATCGTTTTCGAGCTGCACCCGAAATTAGCGGAGCCGCTCCAGCTGCGACCAAAAGCGCCACTGGACATCAAGGTGTGCGATGATGGCACGACTGTTGCTGACCTAAAAGGGGAAGTGATGCGCCACCTCGGTGTGGCGGGCGAACCAAGGGTCGGAAGGCTGATCCGTATCACGGATGTCGAATATTCGACCCTGTGTATCGCATTCCCCGCCCCCCTTCCTTAAAAGATAACAAACTGATCCCCGCGACCGGAACCGAGCTTTTCGGTCGCGGGCACCGCTTTCCTTTTCTCCCGAACCACCCCACTCACTTTTACGCCCCCGCTGCATAAAGATCGCAAATCCCCTTCCCTTCGAGTCGCATTGCGCGTATAATCCCATCGGTTTATTGATGATGATAACGACAGGCGCGTAGCTCAGTTGGTTAGAGCACCACCTTGACATGGTGGGGGTCGTTGGTTCAACTCCAATCGCGCCTACCAACACCGAAATAAAGCATCGCTCGGCGATGCTTTATTTTTTTCAGCATCTCTTGCCTTTTTCACAAAGCGACAAAACAAGCGTCTGAACACAGACATCCTCGACTTTCGGAAAACGATGCCAACAGTTTCATTGCCGGATGGATCGCAACGCCAGTTCGATGGCCCCGTCAGCGTCAGGGACGTTGCTCAGTCCATTGGCCCCGGCCTGGCAAAAGCGGCGCTTGCCGGACGCATCGACGGCAAACCGGTCGACTGCAGCACGCTGATCGAAAACGACGCCCGGCTGGAAATCATCACCGAGCGTGATGAAGAAGGGCTGGAGATCATTCGTCATTCGACCGCACACCTGCTGGCGCAGGCAGTCAAACGCCTCTTTCCCACCGCCCAGGTCACCATCGGACCGGTCATCGAGAATGGCTTTTTCTACGATTTCTCCTTCGAACGTCCGTTCACGCCGGAAGATCTCGAGCGCATCGAAAAAACGATGCAGGAAATCGCAGGCGAGCGCATCGAAGTGAAGCGCAGCGTGATGTCCCGAAATGAAGCGATCGACTTTTTCCGCAGCATGGGCGAAGAGTACAAAGCCAAGATCATCGAGGATATCCCTGCAAACGAAACCCTTTCGTTATACACTCAGGGCGAATTCACCGATTTATGCCGCGGCCCTCATGTTCCCGACACCGGCAAGCTGAAGGCCTTCAAGTTGATGAAGATTGCCGGCGCCTACTGGCGCGGCGATTCCAACAACGAGATGCTGCAGCGCATTTACGGCACCGCTTGGGCCGACAAGAAGGCGCTGAAAGCCTATCTGCGCCGCTTGGAAGAAGCCGAGAAGCGCGATCACCGCAAGATCGCCAAGGCGCTGGACCTGTTCCATACCCAGGAAGAAGCGCCCGGCATGGTCTTCTGGCATGACAAAGGCTGGACCACCTACCAGGTTGTCGAGCAGTATATCCGACAAGCTGCGGCAGCACGACTACGGTGAAGTGCGGACGCCGCAGGTGGTGGATCGCGCCTTGTGGGAGCGCTCCGGGCATTGGGACAAGTTCGGCGACATGATATTCACCACGCACTCCGAGCACCGCGATTACGCCATCAAACCGATGAATTGCCCCTGCCATGTGCAGATCTACAACCAGGGGATGAAAAGCTATCGCGACCTGCCGATTCGTATGGCCGAATTCGGTTCCTGTCATCGCAACGAACCCTCCGGCACGTTGCACGGACTCATGCGCGTCCGCAATTTCGTGCAGGATGATGCCCATATCTTTTGCACCGAGGAGCAGATCCAGCAGGAAGTATCGAGTTTCATCGATCTGCTGTTCGAGGTTTATAAAGACTTCGGTTTCGATGATGTTTTGGTCAAGCTCTCGACCCGCCCCGAGAACCGGGTCGGCAGCGACGAAGTCTGGGACAAGGCGGAGCAGGCGCTGGAACTAGCGCTGAACAATAAACAGCTCGACTGGGCGCTGCAGCCGGGCGAAGGCGCGTTCTATGGGCCAAAAATCGAGTTTTCGCTGCGCGACTGTCTCGAGCGGGTGTGGCAATGCGGCACCATTCAAGTGGATTTTTCGATGCCGGGACGGCTCGGCGCCTCCTACATAGCCGAAGATGGCGCCAAAAAAGAGCCGGTCATGCTGCATCGAGCGATTCTCGGCTCGATGGAGCGCTTCATCGGCATTCTGATCGAACACCATGCCGGCACCCTGCCGGCCTGGCTGGCGCCGATCCAGGTGGTGGTTCTCAATATTGCCGATCGGCATGCCGAATATGCCGAATCTGTCCTGCACGATCTCGAAAAACAAGGGTTCCGAGCAAAAATAGACTTGAGAAATGAAAAGATCGGCTTTAAAATCCGCGAGCATTCCATGCAACGGGTGCCTTATCTCTTGATCGTTGGCGACAAAGAGAGTGAAACCGGCACCATCGCAGTACGCACACAACAAGGCAAAGATCTTGGGAGCACCACCTGTGAGGCGTTTTCGGATCGACTGCGGCAGGAGATCGAAAGCCGTGGCTTATAATAAACGAGGAGGAAGCGGGCATCGCTGGAAAAAAAGAGACGACGCGTCTTAACGATGCAATTACGGCGCCTGAGGTTCGATTGATCGGCAACGATCGCGAACAACTCGGGGTGATGTCATTGGCTCAAGCAAAACAGATCGCATCCGAGGCCGGGCTCGATCTCGTCGAGATATCCCCCAATGCCGATCCGCCGGTTTGTCGCATCATGGATTACGGTAAATTTCGGTTCGAGCAGAATAAAAAACAACAAGCCGCCAAAAAGAAGCAGAAACAGATTCAGGTCAAGGAGATCAAGTTTCGGCCCGGAACCGACGAAGGCGACTATCAGGTCAAGCTGCGCAACCTGGTCCGTTTCTTGACCGATGGCGATAAAACCAAGATCACCGTCCGCTTCAGGGGCCGAGAAATGGCCCACAGAGAAATCGGTATGGAGATGCTGAAACGCGTCGAAAAAGATTTGGAAGAACTCGCTGTCGTCGAACAATTTCCCAAGATGGAAGGGAGACAAATGGTGATGGTGCTCGCCCCCAAAAAGAAAAGATAGTTGAACCTGGAGTCAAAACATTATGCCAAAAATCAAAACCAATCGCGGAGCCGCCAAGCGGTTCAAACGGACTGCATCCGGCTCTTTCAAGTGCAATCAGTCGCACCGTCGGCACATTCTGACGAAAAAGAGCACGAAAAGAAAAAGACAATTGCGCAAGGCTGCAACATTGCACGCTGCTGATGTGCGCTGTGCCGCCCGCCTGCTGCCCTACAGCTGAGTTTTCACTGAATCGAACGAGAGGTTTTAGCAATGCCCAGAGTTAAACGCGGTGTCACCGCAAAAGCCAGACACAAGAAGGTGCTCAAGCAGGCCAAAGGCTATTACGGCGCCCGCAGCCGGGTCTACCGGGTCGCCAAACAAGCGGTCATCAAGGCCGGACAGTATGCGTACCGTGACCGCAAGCAGAGAAAACGCCAATTCCGGCAGTTGTGGATCGCCCGCATCAACGCGGCCGCCCGCGAGTGCGGTCTCTCTTACAGCCGTTTCATGAATGGTCTGAAAAAAGCATCGATCGATCTCGACCGCAAAGTATTGGCGGACTTGGCCGTCCATGACAAAGAGGCTTTCGCAGAATTGGCGAAAATTGCTCAGGGCTGATCCACATACACGGCCGACCAATGGGCCGGAAGGCATCATTGAGCCAGCATTCTAAGAATTGTCGGCAGCCTTGAATCCAGGTTGGTTCGCGATGTGCCCGTGATCAGGCCGCCCCATAGCAGCAATACCGGGGCAAGCAACAACAAATGCATCGGGAAGCGCCTAACCCGAAGATTTTATAAATTTGCGCCGATATCGCGCAGTATATTGGTTTCACAAGGAAATTTCCGAAGGAGTGGCGTATCCGTGATTACGGCCGACCGAGGAAATATTTCTTGTGGAATCAAGAGACAAGCGAGATCAAGCATAATTTATGAAAGATTCGGGCTAAAAAGGCGCTTTCTGCCTTCCCATCTTTATCATACAAGCAGTGAGTTCGGCGGTGGCGACAACACTGGATGAATTACTCGTGTCTGCACGTCAGGAAATTGCAGATGCTGACGACCTGAAACAACTCGACCTGGTGCGGGTTCGCTATTTGGGCAAGAAAGGGCTTTTCACTCAGCATATGAAAGAGCTGGGCCGATTGCCACCCGAGCAGCGCCCGATCGCGGGTCAAGCGATTAACCAGGCTAAAAACCGGTTTCAGACCGACCTCGAAGCCCACAAGAGCGCGCTGGAAAAAGCGCTCCTCGATCAGCGGCTGGCGCAAGAGACGATCGATGTCACCCTGGCAGGACGGGGTCAAAACACCGGCGGGCTGCATCCGGTTAGCTTGACGCTGCGGCGCATCTCGAATATCTTCGGCAGCGTCGGATTCGATGTCGTGGAAGGCCCGGAAATCGAGGACGACTACCATAATTTCGAGGCCTTGAACATACCGGCGCACCATCCTGCCCGGGCCATGCACGACACGTTCTGTTTCGACGCGCACACGCTGCTGCGCACTCACACTTCCCCGGTGCAGATCCGTGTCATGGAGCAACAGTCCCCGCCTCTGAAGATCATCGCACCGGGGCGCGTCTATCGCTGCGATTCGGACCTCACCCACACGCCGATGTTTCACCAGGTGGAAGGCTTCATGGTCGATACAGCCGTCAGCTTTGCCGATCTGAAAGGGATGCTGTACGAATTTCTGACCGCGTTCTTCGAAAAGACCATACAGGTCCGATTTCGCCCATCGTATTTCCCTTTCACCGAACCCTCCGCGGAAGTCGATATCGAATGCGTCATCTGCGGCGGTGGGGGCTGCCGCGTCTGCGGCCATAGCGGCTGGCTGGAAGTGCTGGGCTGCGGCATGATCCACCCCGAGGTCTTCCGCTTCGTCGACATCGATCGGGAGCGCTTCAGCGGGTTCGCCTTCGGCATGGGCGTGGAGCGACTGGCGATGCTGCGTTATGGAATCAACGATCTGCGATTGTTTTTCGAAAATGATCTCAGATTTCTGGAACAATTTGCTTGAGGGAAGAGGATGCAGTTCAGTGAAGCCTGGCTGAGAACCTTCGTCAGCCCCGCACTGGAAGCGCGCGAACTGGTCGAACAGTTGACCATGGCCGGGCTCGAAGTCGACAGTGTGATGCCGGCGGCTGCCGACTTTCAGGGTGTGGTCGTGGGCGAGGTCATCGATCTCAAACCGCACCCCGACGCCGACCGGCTGCAAGTGTGCACCGTTGCCATCGGCGATGAAGCCCCGCTGCAAATCGTCTGCGGTGCGGCCAATGTTTATCGGGGCATGCGCGCGCCAACCGCTCTGGTCGGCGCGCGGCTGCCGGGTGATTTTCGCATCAAAAAGTCCAAGTTGCGCGGCGAGGCCTCTCACGGCATGCTCTGCTCGGAAAAAGAGCTGGGTCTGGCCGACGATGCCGCAGGCCTCATGGAGCTTCCGTCCGATGCGCCGGTAGGCGCCGACATCCGCGAATACCTCGAACTCGACGACGCGATCATCACCTTGGATTTGACCCCGAATCGGGCAGACTGCCTGAGCGTGGAAGGCGTTGCCCGGGAAGTGGCCGCGCTCAACGACATCGCTTGTGAACCGCTGCCGGTTGCCGAAATCGAGATCAGCCATTCGGACGAACTGCCGATATCGATCGCCGCACCCGATGCCTGTCCGCGCTATCTGGGCAGGCTGATCCGAAAGGTCGATCCGTCAGCCACAACGCCACTGTGGATGCAGGAGCGGCTGCGCCGATCCGGATTGCGCAGCCTGGGTCCACTGGTCGATGTCACCAACTATGTGCTGCTCGAACTCGGACAGCCGCTGCATGCCTTCGATGCTGCAAGACTTCAGGGCGGCATAACGGTACGCTCGAGCCGTTCGGGAGAACAGATCGCTCTGTTGAACGACCAAACCATTGTCTTGGACGATGATACCCTGGTCATTGCCGACGACCACAAACCGCTGGCGCTCGCGGGCATCATGGGTGGCAAAGAGTCTGCCGTAAGCGACGAGACCACCGATATTTTTCTGGAGTGCGCTTTTTTCGCACCATCCCTGATGATGGGCAAAGCCAGACGCTATGGGCTTCACACCGATTCATCGCACCGCTTCGAACGTGGAGTGGATCCCGAATTGCAGCATCGAGCACTGCTGCGGGCAACCGACCTGATCTGCGCCATCGCCGGCGGCGAAGCAGGACCGGTCACCGAAGCCGTACACCAGCGCGCCCTGCCCGAACGCCCAGCGGTCACGCTGCGGGCCGATCAGGTCCGCAAGCTCCTGGGCATCAAGCTCACGCAAGACGAAATCGAGTCCATCCTATCGCGCTTGGGAATGAGCCTGGAGCCCCTTGACGGGGAGTGGCGCGTCATCCCCCCCAGCTTCCGTTTCGACATTGCCATCGAAGCCGACCTGATCGAAGAAATCGGAAGAGTTTACGGCTACAACAACATCGCGCAGCGCCGTCCGCTGATTCACGCCGAACTCCGAGGCGACTCCGAGACCCAGCTGGATATCAACCGGGTGAAGGACCTTCTGGTGGCTCGGGGCTACCGGGAAGCCATCACTTACAGTTTCGTCGACGCGGCGCTGCAGGCCAAAATCACCCCTAATCAGTCGGCTATTGCGCTCGCGAACCCGTTGTCCAGCGACCTCTCGGTCATGCGCACCACTCTGTGGACGGGGCTGCTGCAAACGGCTCAAAAGAACAACAACCGGCAGCAGCAACGCGTGCGGATTTTCGAGACCGGTCTGCGCTTTCTTCGGGAAAACGGCGCCATTAGCCAGGAGAAGCAGCTCGCCGGCTTGGCGATGGGACCGGTCTATGAAGAACAGTGGGCAGAGGACGAACGCCCCATCGACTTTTACGACATCAAAGCGGATGTGGAAGCGATTCTTTCCCTCTCCAGCAGCAGCAACGCCTCCTTCGTTGCCGCGAGCCATCCGGCGCTGCATCCCGGCCAATGCGCAGAAATCGTGACGCCGGAAGGGGCACGAATCGGCTGGCTGGGCATGCTGCATCCCAGCCTAGAAAAAGAGCTCGAACTGGCCTCCAATGTCTTTCTTTTCGAACTCGCGCAAGAGCCGATTCTGGAAAAGCGCCTGCCGTCCTTTGAAACCCCGTCAAAATTTCCGTCGGTCCGCAGGGATCTTGCCCTGATCGTCGACCGGACGGTCACCGCCGACCGGCTGCTCGAAACCATTCGCGGCAATCGGAATCCGGCATTGAAAGAGGTAAAAATCTTTGACCTCTACTGCGGTCCGGGAGTAGAATTAAACAAGAAAAGCATAGCGTTAGGGTTGATTCTTCAGGACTCATCGAGAACATTGATCGATTCTGAAATCGATGCTGTCGTTGCTGAAATCCTCGATCGGTTGGCGAAGGAACTTGACGTGAAACTGAGAACGTAACAGATGGCGGTCACAAAAGCGGTTTTAGCGGAAAGACTTTATACCCAGCTCGGTCTCAACAAGCGGGAAGCCAAAGAAATCGTCGAGCTCTTTTTCGAAGAGCTCAAAAACGCTTTGGAAGCCGGCGATCCGGTGAAAATATCGAGCTTCGGCAATTTTGGACTCAGAGACAAAAGCGAACGTCCGGGCCGAAACCCCAAGACCGGCAAAGAAATTCCGATCAGCGCCCGGCGTGTGGTCACCTTTCGACCCGGTCAAAAACTGAAAGCGCGCGTGGAAGCCTATGCTGGAACAGAGCAATAACCGAGAATTGCCCGAAATACCCAACAAACGCTATTTCACGATCGGCGAAGTCAGTGAATTATGTGCCGTCAAACCGCACGTTCTGCGTTATTGGGAACAAGAGTTCACTCAACTCAAACCGGTCAAGCGACGCGGCAACCGGCGCTACTACCAGCGCCACGATGTTCTGATCATTCGCCAGATCAAATCGCTTCTTTACGGACAAGGCTACACGATCGGCGGCGCACGGGCTTATCTTTCGAGCCGTGAAACGAACGGTGATCCTGAGTGCAAGGAAATCATTCAACGTGTGTGTGATGAATTGGAAGAGATTCTCTGTTTGCTGAAATAACGATTCATTATCATGTTGCCGGCAATTATCGGTTATACTATTTAGCGTTTTCGGGGCGTAGCGCAGCCTGGTAGCGCACCTGCATGGGGTGCAGGTGGTCGAGTGTTCGAATCACTCCGTCCCGACCAATCATTTCAAAGGGTTGCCGAAATCGGCAACCCTTTTTTGTTGCGCAGAATGTGAATCTGATAGTACGACATGGTGCGCGCGGTGCACTCTACAGTCCCGCCGGCACGGCGATTTCAAATGTAGGGTGCGCCGTGCGCACCAATCGACCGGCACGAATCTGTCGAAGCTGATTCATGCACGTTCCTAACGATTCCATAATATTGGAACCGATTCATCTCCAGAGGCGCATCGATCAAGAAGAAACCGCGCGGCCCCCCACTACCATGAACCCGTTCAAAAAAATCATCGCCGTACTCTATAAAGAGCTGCTGGAGTTGAAAGAGGCGATCCTCGGAGCCGCCGATGCCCCCGACCAAACCACGCCGTCACCCAAGCCAATCGAACCCAGCGCCATCGACGAGGATGGGAAGAGCCGACGGCTATATGAAGAACTAAGCGCCCTGAACTGCCTGGAGGGTACGCGGCAGCTACGTGCCTTGCAATACAAATACCGCAATTTCCTCGACGTGCTGAACCGGCAATTGAGCAGCAACGAAGTAACCTTTTCGCGGTACGCGGCGGCCGGTGAACAGCTCTATCTTGCCGCACTGGACAATCTGAACGCGGCAGCTGTCGCACTTCGGAGCATCCATACCATCAATGCTCCACAGCTGCTCGCGCGGCTGAATGAAAACAGCGATAA
>Ga0114931_10001275_pt1 | contig 32032 bp, 31 predicted proteins | sample 2SBtaG_FD_89579 | JGI IMG/M metagenome (GOLD analysis project Ga0114931, IMG submission 89579) | Deep subsurface microbial communities from Kolumbo volcano to uncover new lineages of life (NeLLi) - 2SBTROV14_V59a metaG | ecosystem: Environmental > Aquatic > Marine > Volcanic | place: Kolumbo...
ACTGAAACAGTGGTTTTTAGCTATGCTTTTATCAGATCAAGCGTATGGGTTATTTGAAATGTTTAAAAATAACGCTGTCTTAATTAGAACTTAACTTTAAATTTTAATTAAACTGATGAATAAGGAAGAATTAGTAGATCAAATAAAAAGTAAAAAATCTTTTTTATGTGTTGGGTTGGATACTGACATTACTAAGATTCCGAAGTATTTATTGAATGAAAAAGACCCAATTTTTGAATTTAATAAACAGATTATAGATGCTACAAAAGACTTGTGTGTAGCATATAAACCTAATATTGCATTTTATGAGTCACTTGGAGTTCAAGGTTGGGAAAGCCTTCAGAAAACAATAGATTATATCCCAAATAATATTTTTACAATTGCGGATGCAAAAAGAGGTGATATTGGGAATACTTCAGCAATGTATGCAAAAGCTTTTTTTGATACATTAGATTTTGATTCTGTTACTGTTGCACCATATATGGGGAGTGATTCTGTTGTTCCTTTTTTACAATATAAAGGAAAGTGGGTTATATTGTTGGCTCTTACATCCAATCAAGGTGCTGATGATTTTCAATTTTTTAATAATGGAGAACAACAGCTTTTTGAAAAAGTATTAGAGTGTTCTAAACAATGGGGGGACGCTGAGAACCTGATGTATGTTGTTGGAGCTACACGACCGGAGATGTTTACAGAAATAAGGAAAATTGTTCCTAATAATTTTTTGTTAGTTCCAGGAGTAGGGGCACAAGGAGGATCTTTATCTGAAGTTTGTAAGTATGGGATGAATAACGAGGTAGGTTTGTTAGTTAATTCGTCTAGAGGAATTATTTATGCTGGTAGTGATGAGAATTTTTCGGAAGAAGCTAGAAATTCTGCTTTGGTGATTCAGAAAGAAATGGCTAATTTACTCGAAGAATTTAAAATTATATAGTTATGTATGAAAATGTTGTAATGCAAGTTGTTGGAGTTTTATTAGTTATTGTCTTTGTTTTTGGTGTATTCTTCGTTGTAAAACAAAAAACGGCTGTAATTATTGAGCGGTTTGGAAAGTTTCAAAGAGTTGCAAGGGCAGGGTTTAATTTGAAAATCCCAATAATTGATAAAAAAGCTGGAGTTGTGAATTTAAGAGTGATGGAGTTGCCAGTGGATGTAGAGACAAAAACGAAGGATGATGTTTTTGTCCGATTGATTGTTTCTGTACAATACTATGTTGTAGAAAGTTTAGAGGGAATAAAAACTTCTTTTTATAAGTTTGATGATCCAGATCGCCAAATACAATCATATGTATTTGATTCTATTAGATCTGAAGTGCCTAATATGTTTTTGGATGATGTTTTTAGTGAAAAGGATAAAATAGCTTTAGCTGTACAAAAAGAATTATCAGATACAATGGAGGAGTATGGTTATTCAATAATTAAAGCATTAATTACCGACATAGATCCGGATTCAAAAGTAAAACATGCTATGAACGAAATTAATGCGGCAAAACGTATGAAGGAAGCAGCGAAAGAATATGCAGAGGCTGAAAAAATAAAAGTAGTAGCAGCTGCTGAAGCTGAATCTGAAAGTAAAAAATTACAAGGAGAAGGAATTGCAAATCAACGAATAGCCATTGCAAACGGAATGAAACAATCTGTTGAAGAAGTAAAAGGTGCTATGGAAGATGGAGTTACTGGTCAGCAGGTGATGAATATGTTATTCATGACTCAACATTATGATACGATTAGTCGATTAGCAGATCAAGGAGTAAACACTATTTTTGTTCCTTATTCTCCAGGTACAGTAGGAGATTTACAAACTCAAATACAATCAAGTTTGATTTCTGCAGATATTATTAATCAGTCTAATACTAATCCTTCTACCAACAAAAACAATTCTGAGGAAATAGATTAATTTTAAATTACTTTAATTATTTTGAATAAAATGATTTCAGAAGAATTTCTGCATCATGTTTGGCAATTTAAGTTGTTTAATACAAACAATTTAAAAACGATTCAAAACGAAGAAGTTAAAATTGTCCAGTCTGGTATTCAAAATACGGATGCAGGTCCAGACTTTTTTAATGCTAAACTTCAAATAAGTGAAACACTTTGGGCTGGAAACGTAGAAATTCATACTAAATCTTCGGATTGGATTAAACATCAACACCAGTTAGATAAAACTTATGATAATATAATATTACATGTTGTTTATGAGGACGATCAGCCCATTACTGATAAAAGTGGGAACTTTATATCTACTATAGAATTAAAAAATAAGATTGGTGCTAGTTTAATTGAAAATTATCATGATCTATTAAACTCGAAAAGCTGGATTCCATGTGAAAATCAAATCAAAAATGTTGATGAGTTTATTATCAATTCCTGGATAAACAGGCTTATTGTGGAACGTCTGGAAAGGAAGTCTGGAGAAATTAAGGAAACTCTAGAGTTAAATAAAAACGATTGGGAAGAGACGTTTTACCAATATCTATTTAAATACTTTGGATTAACTGTTAATGCTTTGCCTTTTCATTTATTAGCTAAACAAACGCCTTTAAGAATATTAGAAAAGCATAATTCTTTATTAAGTATTGAATCTCTTCTTTATGGGCAAGCAGGGATGTTAGAAGAGGATATGCAAGATACCTACTATCAGAGTTTAAGGGAAGAATATCAATTTTTAAAAAATAAGTTCAGTTTAGAAGCGATAGATAAAAGTTTATGGAAATTGTTGAGGCTGCGCCCTTCAAATTTCCCGACAATTCGTATTTCACAATTGTCCAATTTATTGGTTAAAGCCCCTAGGATATTCTCAAAGGTAGTTGGTGTCTCATCAATTAAGGAATTACAATCTTTATTTGATGTCAGTGCTTCTCATTATTGGGATAATCATTATCAATTTGGTAATAAGGTAGATAAAAAACAGGTTAAAAAGTTAGGAAAAACTACTATTAATAATATTATTATTAATGTAGTAGTTCCTTTATTGTTTATATATTCAAAAGAAAATAAAACTGATGATGCTGGTAACGAAGTATTTAATTACTTGGAAATATTGCCTTCAGAAGTTAATACTATTGTAAAAAGATGGAATGAATTAGGGGTGAAAACGACTAATGCACTACAAAGTCAAGCTCTTTTAGAACTTAAAAATAATTATTGTTTTCAAAAAAAATGTTTAAATTGCAGTATTGGCAATAATCTGTTAAAGAATGATAAATAGGATTCTATCTTTTTTTGAAAAACACGCTTTCGGTGTATGTAGCTGGTGGGGAGAAAAATTTCAGCTTAAGTCTAGTAGGATAAGGATGTTTTTCATTTATTTATCTTTTCTAACATTTGGATCTCCCATTTTCATTTATCTTATTATGGCTTTTATTTTGGAACATAAAGAATATTTTAAGTTGCAAAAAAGAAAATCTGTCTGGGATATATAATAGAGAACTATGCTGAATTTCAGGTATTTTAGAAAAGTATATTTTGCAATATCTTTATTATTGACCATCATTGTTATAGGTGTTTTAGGTTTTAGTATAATAGAAGGTTATACATTGTCTGAAGCCATTTACATGACAATTATTACGGTTTCTACCGTGGGATTCAATGAAGTGAGACCATTATCTTCAGAAGGTAGGTTGTTTACGGCTTTTTTAATTATCTTTAGCTTTGGTACATTTGCATATGCAATCTCATCTATTACCATGTATGTTTTAGATGGCGAGTATAAAAGATATTTTAAAGATTTAAGAGTTAAGAAAAAAGTGGATAAATTTTCAGGGCATACTATTATTTGTGGTTATGGTAGAAATGGTAAACAAGCAGCATCAGAATTAGAAGCTCACCATCAAAAATTTGTTGTTGTAGAATATGACAAGGATTTAATTGATGAGTTAAGGGAAACTCATACGGTTCCATTTGTAGAAGGGGATGCTACTTATGAGAAAACTCTTGAAGGAGCAGGGATAGCTCAAGCTAAGGCAATTATTACTACGTTACCAAAAGATGCAGACAATTTATTTGTGGTGCTTACTGCACGAGAAATGAATCCGAATTTATTGATAATCAGTAGAGCATCAAAAGACAATTCTGATAAGAAATTAAGAAGGGCAGGGGCTAATAATGTAATTATGCCAGACAAGATAGGGGGAGCACATATGGCTTCGTTGGTAATTAAACCAGATGTGATAGAGTTTATGGATTATGTTATGGGACAAGGGACTAGTTCTATTAATTTGGAAGAAATTACATTTGAGAATTTACCTGAGAATTTACAAAACAAATCGATCAAAGAGTTGGGGATAAGAGATAAATCTGGGGCCAATATTGTTGGTTTTAGAACTTCAGAAGGGGATTATATAATAAACCCTTCACCTGATACTATTATAATGCCTAGAGCTAAGATATTTGTGCTTGGAACGATAGAACAAATAGATGCTTTTAGAAAGTTCACATCACAACAAAACGTATTAAAATAAAATTCGATTTTTAATGAGAATTCTATTAACGGGAAGTAACGGTCTGCTCGGACAAAAAATAGTAAAATTATTGTCAGGTAATGATGATGTTGAATTGTTAGCAACATCAAAGGGGGAAAACCGAGTTACTAATCAAATAGGTTATAAATATCAAAATTTAGACATTACTAATACTCAAGAAATTAAGCAAGTATTTGACGATTTTAAGCCAACAACGGTAATTAACACAGCTGCCATGACTAATGTGGATGCTTGTGAATCGGATAAAGAATTGTGTTGGGATTTAAATGTAAATGCTGTTCAATATTTAATTGAAGCTTCTGAAAAACATAACTCACATTTGATACACCTTTCAACAGATTTTGTATTTGATGGAGAGAGTGGTCCTTACAAAGAAACGGATCAACCTAACCCATTGAGTTATTATGGGGAGTCTAAATATGAAGCTGAAAAATTGCTGCAGCAAAGTTCAATTAAATGGAGTATTGTAAGAACAATAATTGTATATGGTATTGCCGAAAATATGAGTCGATCAAATATTGTTTTATGGGCAAAAGAAGCACTTGAAAAAGGGAACCCTTTAACTATTGTTGAAGATCAATTTCGCGCACCAACTTTATCTGAAGATTTGGCAATGGCATGTTGGTTAATTGCGGAGAAAGAAGCGACAGGTATTTATCATATATCAGGTAAGGATATTATGAGCATTATTGAATTGGTTTATCGAGTTGCAGATTTTTACAATTATGATAAATCCATTGTTTCACCAATAGCATCAACATCATTAAATCAGGCAGCGAAAAGGCCCCCTAAAACAGGTTTTATTTTAGATAAATCAATAAACGATTTAGGATATACGCCATGTTCTTTTGAAGAGGGATTAGCTATTTTAGAGCGTCAGTTAAGTCAAATTAGCTGATATGGAGCAATTTGAATATACATTTTCAGATAGAGTTTTATTTCAAGAGCAACTTTTATGCTATTTTCAGAACAAAAAGAATGTTGTTTTTTTAAACAGTAACTCCACTCATAACTCTAATTGGTTGGCTGTTTCTAATAAGGATGAGCATGTCGAAGGGAAATGGAAGTTTGGTTTTATATCTTATGATTATAAAAATCAAATAGAGCAGTTATCTTCTAATCATTTTGACGGAATTAAGTTCCCTGACCAACACTTTTTCTCTCCTGAAATACTTGTAGAAATTTTACCTCAAAAAGCAATAGTTAGCTATGATACTGAAATCTACTTATTAGAGGAAATTAAGATACAATTAAATGAAGCTGAGGCGGTTGAAAGTATAAATAAATCTCAACATAATATAATTGTCAAACCTCGTGTAACTAAGCAAGAATACATTAAGAATGTCAAAAAATTGAAACACCATATTCAGATAGGAGATATTTATGAAGTAAATTATTGCCAGGAATTTTATGGAGAGAATACAGAAATAGATCCCTTGGAATTATACCTTAAACTTAACAAAAAATCTCCAACTCCTTTTTCATGTTTTTTGAAGCACGAAGACAAATACCTGATGTCTGCTTCTCCTGAACGATTTATTCAAAAAAAAGGAACTAAAATTATTTCTCAACCTATAAAAGGAACAATTAAGAGAGGAGAAACAGTTGAAGAAGATCAACAATTAAAAGATCAACTCTTTAATGATAAAAAAGAACGGAATGAGAATATTATGATTGTTGATTTAGTAAGAAATGATATTTCGAAAGTGGTTAAAAAAGATACTGTTAGCGTAGATGAATTATGTGCTGTTTATACTTACCCACAAGTACACCAAATGATTTCTACTATTAGTGCTGACTTAAAAGATCAAGCAACATTTAAAGATATACTACACGCTACATTCCCAATGGGGTCAATGACAGGAGCACCTAAAATAAGAGCAATGAAATTAATTGAAGAATATGAAACCACAAAAAGAGGTTTGTACTCTGGAACGGTTGGTTATATTAATCCAGATGGAGATTTTGATTTTAATGTTGTGATTAGAAGTATATTATATAATTCATCCAATAAATATCTATCATTTACTGCAGGAGGAGCAATTACTAATCAATCTATTCCTGAAAAAGAATATGATGAATGTATGCTAAAAGCAAAAGCTATTTTTGAAGTTTTAAATAATTAAAATGATTCAAAAATTTGAAATCTATATAAAAGAAAAAAACTTATTTCATCCATCTGATAAAATACTTTTAACGGTAAGTGGAGGTAAAGATTCTGTTTTTATGGTTAACTTATTTTTGAAAGCGAATTTTAACTTTGGTATAGCTCATTGTAATTTTAAATTAAGAGGGGATGATGCTGATTTAGATGAACAGTTTGTGAAAAAATTAGCTTACCAAAACGACATTTCCTATCATACAACATCTTTTAATACTCAAAAATATTCAGAGGAAGAAGGTATTTCAATTCAAATGGCAGCAAGGGAATTAAGGTACACTTGGTTTGAGAAAATCAGAAAAGAGCATAACTATAATTATATAGCGACAGCTCATCATAAAAATGATGTAGCCGAAACAATGCTAATTAATCTTGTTAAGGGTACTGGTTTATCAGGGTTACATGGAATTAGTAGTAAAAGAGGCTATCTTATCCGGCCAATATTGAATTTCTCTAGAAAGGAAATCGATCAGTATGTGATGAACCATAAGGTTAGTTATAGAGAAGATCAGTCAAATAGTGATGTAAAGTATACAAGAAATAGAATACGACATGCTATTATTCCAGAATTGGAAAAAATTAACCCATCAGTTATAGAAACCTTAAATATTGAAGCGGGGCAGTTTTTAGAATTAGAAAAAATTATTAGCGATAAAATAGAGGAAGAAAGAGAAAGGTTATTTCGTGATGAAAAGGGAATGATTGCGATATCTATCGATGAGCTTAAAAAACTAACCCCATTGACTTCTTATCTCTATTTATTATTAAAGGATTATGGCTTTAATAAAAGTGATGTAAATGATATTGTTCAGACGGCAGATGGAAATTCAGGAAAAAGGTTTTGTTCTTCTACTCATGAACTGATTAAAGATAGGGGCGTGTTCTTATTACAAAAAATAAAGATTGATAAACCGGAACTCTTTATTATAAATGAATTAGTTGATTTTAAGAAGTCACCAATTGCTATTAATTCTATACTAGAAAATAATAGCTCAGATATTGAGCTTCAAAAATTGAAGGAGTTTGCCTATTTAGATTTTGAGAAAATTCAATTTCCAATTATTTTAAGAAAGTGGAGAGAGGGTGATGTTTTTCAACCATATGGAATGATAGGTAAGAAAAAAGTAAGTGATTATTTAATAGACAATAAAATACCTCTTTTGATTAAAAGAGAGAAATGGGTATTAGAAGCTAATGGACAAATAATATGGCTGGTTGGTGAAAGAATAGATGATAGATATAAATTAACTGCTCAATCAAAGTCGGTACTGATTTTACAAATGATGAAAGAAATTTGATGGAGTTTATAGATCAAATAGGATATAAAGTTCAATTAAAAAATTATCCTAAAAGAATCATTTCTCTTGTACCTTCTCAAACACAATTATTGTATGATTTAGGATTGGAAAATGAAGTAGTAGGAATTACTAAGTTTTGCATTTATCCAAATAAATGGTTTAGAACAAAAAATAGAGTAGGAGGAACTAAGAATTTAAACATAACTAAAATAAAATCTCTACAACCGGATTTAATTATTGCGAACAAAGAAGAAAACACAAAAGAACAAATTTTAGAATTACAAAAACTATTTCCAGTATGGACAAGTGACATCACTAATTTAGATGAAGCTCTAGATATGATTCGTTCTGTGGGTCAATTGGTAAATAAAATAAAAGAATCTAAAACTATAAGAGAACGAATTTCTGAGAGTTTCCAACGATTAGATCAGGTGCCAAAAAAACAACATAGAGTTCTTTATTTTATTTGGAAAGACCCGTATATGAGCATTGGAAAAAATACATTTATTCATGACATGCTAAACAAATATGGTTGTATAAATGTGATGAATAAGTATGATAATTATCCTGAACTAAATCTTGAGGAGGTGTCAATTTTACAACCAGATTATATATTTCTATCATCAGAACCATATCCTTTTAATCAAGAACATTTAAACACTTTAAAAGAGATTTTTCCGTCTACTAAAATTTGTTTGGTTAACGGAGAAGCTTTTTCCTGGTATGGTTCATATTTAATACAATCTCCTCAATACTTTATTGATTTGATGAATAAAATGGCTTAATTTTCACTCCAATAATTGATGCTAAAGAACTTCATAATTGATTAATCGGATAGCCAACATATTAATTGTATTTATTTTACTCGTTTGTTTTCATGGTGCTTATGGACAAAGAGTAGGTGTTGTGCTAAGTGGAGGAGGCTCCAATGGTGTAAGTCATATTGGAGTATTAAAGGCTTTAGAAGAAAACAATATACCTATAGATTACATTACAGGTACGTCTATGGGAGCTTTGGTTGGTGGCTTTTATGCAGCAGGTTATTCTCCAGAAGAAATTGAACAAATATTTTTATCCAACGAGTTTAGAAAGTGGGCAGAAGGTGAATTAGATGGAAAGTATGTTTATTATTTGAGAGAAAAAGAAGTCGATCCGTCTCTCATTACTTTTAAAGTTTCCACAGATACTATATGGGAGACCAGTTTGCCAACTAATTTAATATCTCCGGCAGCGATTGATTATGGGTTGATGCGCTATTTTGCGCCATCTACAGCAATTTCGAATAGTGATTTTGATAGTCTGTTTATTCCATTTCGTTGTGTTGCTTCAGATATTATTTCAAAGCGCTTTTTTGTTTTTGATAAAGGTAAATTAGCAACAGCTATTAGAGCTTCAATTGCCTATCCTTTTTACTTGTCCCCTGTGCCATATGAAGATAAATTGTTATTTGATGGGGGATTGTATAATAATTTCCCGTCAGATATAATGTATGATGATTTCATGCCAGATTATATAATAGGAAGTAATGTTTCATCGAATTTTTCTCCTCCGAATGAGGATAATATTATTTCTCAAATAAAAACAATTATTTCTAATGATACTGAATATTCAGTTCAATGTGACAATTCAATTATAATTGAACCAGAAACAGGGGAGTTCTCATTATTTAATTTCTCCCAAAACGCTAAACTTATCCAAGTTGGTTATGATGCAACAATAAAACAGTTGCCTAAAATATTGAAAGATGTTAAAGAGAGAATGGCCAGTGATATTTTATTCGAGAAACGAGCTAAATATAAAAAAAGAATGCCTAAACTGGTTTTTGACGAGATTAAAATATCTGGTTTAAGTAGTGCTCAAAACAAATATATAGAGAACTCTTTAAGACGGAAAAAAGATACTATTGGAGTAAATAAGTTACAACCAGAATACATTAAAGTTTCTTCAGACGATAAAATTAAATCGATTTATCCTGAAGCTAATTACAATAAAGAATCCAATTATTTTTCTTTAAACTTAAAAGCTAAAAAGGAAAAGGACTTATTTATCTCTTTTGGAGGTGTTTTTTCTTCTAGACCAATTAATGAAGGGTTTGTAAGTTTGCAATATAATGCTATAGATAGAATAGCATTATCATTACTTGCTAATTCTTACTTTGGGAAATTGCATAATTCAGTCACACTAGGTTTTCGATTAGATTTCCCGTTTAAACTTCCATTTTATTGGAAAAACACATATACTATTGACGGGTGGGATTATTTTAAAAGTAAGACGACTTTTTTTGAAGATACTAAACCGGCATTTTTAGTAACTAATGATAAGTATTTTAAATCTGAAATAGGACTTCCAATTGCTTATAAAGGAAAAGTAATTATAGAAGGGGTAGCAGGTGAATTAGTTAATAACTATTACCAAACCAAACAATTTCTATCAGTGGACACAACAGATAAAACAAGATTTAGAAATTTTTCTACAGCGATTTCTTTTAAAAGAAATTCTTTAGATAAAAAGCAGTATGCTACGCAGGGAGGTTATTTTTCATTAGGAGGAAGATTTGTTAGAGGTAAGGAGAATACCTTGCCTGGTTCAACATCTATTATTGAAAATGAATTTGATACAGTATTAGATTGGATACAGATAAAAACTACGTATACCCAATACTTAAAAATTCATCAAAAATTTCGCTTTGGGTTTTTACTAGAAGGAGTATACAGTAATCAACCATTTTTTAATAATTATACTGCTTCTATTTTATCGGCTCCAGCGTTTCAACCGATAGCTGAGAGTAAAACATTATTTCAAGAGAATTTTAGAGCACATAGTTATTTTTCTACTGGTTTAAAAAGTATTTATATGCCTTTTAAAAAATTTCAAATTCGTCTGGAAGGTTACGTTTTTCAACCTTTTAAAGAAATTTTGCAAGATGAGAACCACAAAGCTTATTATGAGAAAGAGTTAGTTAGTAGAGATTTTTTAGCGTCATTATCTACCGTTTATTATACTCCTTTAGGCCCTATAGCACTTAATTTAAATTATTATGAAAGATATGATGAACACTGGAGCTTTTTGTTTCATTTTGGTTATTTAATTTTTAACAAGAAAAGCTTAGAGTAAAAGTTCTTTTACTTATTTTTTAATTTCCGTATGAAGGAAAAGAATGAGCGACAAAGCTCAGGATTAAAGAGTTGGTGAGAATCAGAAGATAGATGATGAACAATGTCGTATTTTTGTGCCGGTAAAATTTTGCACATATTATAGACCCAATAGGTATAGAAAGTATAGTTGCCGTTAAGAATGCTAACCCCCATATTCCAAATAGATGTTTTGTTTTTACGATTATTTTATTCGTAGAGGTCATTACTTTTGGAAGAGATTTACCAGAAGCTTTTAGTTTATTAAGCCTATTTGTTCGCTTTCTTTGGCTAAAAGATACAAAGGAATTGCCTAAGAAATAAAATACAGTAGCACCAAAGATTCCACCTAAAGAAACTGTTATAAAAGTTTCATAAATACTTAGACCAAAACCATTAATACTTAGAAAAGGAGAAAGCAAAAACTTAGTCGATGCTGTTAAAAATACGATTATATATGGGCTCCAATTCATTTCTAACAAATGTACATACTCACTAAGCATTTAAAGCTACTTTTAACATTTTTTCGTAAACACTTTTCCAACCCTTCCATATCCCTTCATCAGAAAAGGATTCGTTGTGCCATACACTAATAAAAGTACCATTTACTTTCTTTACAGTTTTAATTAATTCATTTATTTGTTGAATAGCTATTTCAGGGGAGCATTTTTCATAATACATATATGTAGCTTCCATAACAGTGAAAGGGAAAATTTTTAATTTTGTAGTAGTTTCAGTATCTAAGTTGTAAAAATAGTAAGGAGAACATATGCTAGCTCTAAAACCACATTTATCTGCATACCCCATAGTATAATCTGAAACAATGTCATTATCAATTAAATTCTGATAAGTCTCGGGCAAATGTAATTTTAAGAAATGTTGTCTACTTTTAGTAATATTACGATGAGTAATTTCTTGTAGCCTTTTTATTTCTTTAGCTAACATTTTAATATTCCTGTTCGAAGCATAAGAAGGGTGGATACCTGTTTCGTAATAATCAGCAATTCCCTTGATTAAAGATTGGAAAGATTTACTTTTAACGGGAATATTTTTATCGTTTACTCCGTAATCTCCTAGTAGGAAAAAATATAGTGGTTTAATGTTAAATTTTTTGTGTAGCTCAAATTGGTATTTAAAAGTATCGTAGGGATCTTTTTTTCCTTTAATTAAAACGTCTATTCTGGCTTGAAAATCTTTTTCCTTTATTGATTTTAAGAACCCACCAACAGTCCTAACAAATCCCTTATTTCGATAGCTATAAGCATTATCAATATCTATTGTAGATAGGAATTTAAATTGCTGCTTTGGAAGAATGAATTCAGGAAATTTGTTTTTTATAATTTGAGCAATCTCATTTGCCCAAATATTGACTAATGGGATTGTTAAAAATTGATGCTGAAAGGCAATACTTTCTGAGGAGGTAAAGCGATCATGTTCGTCTCTGATATGAGGTAAATATTCTTCATATCGGCTAATTAGATAAAAGCTAGCTGAGAATGGATCAAATGGTAAGTATGACTCTTTTCCCACTCTGAAAAAGCATTTATTTCCATTATTTTCAAATACGTTGATATTTTGCTCTTTAATTCCTGTTTCATATAAAATAGAACTGGATTGAAAAAAAAGCTCATTATCAATTTTGTTATTGGAATAGTTAATTTTAGGGATATCGGCATTATTAAAATATGCTACATCATCAGTAAAATCTAGAGGGATGTTAAGTACATCAGTAAATATAGTGGTGAATATGTACTTCAACCGATTAGTTAATTTATAAGAATATATTAAAAGCATCTATAATAATTATAATAAACCTTCATCGGCAAAACTTAAATATTTTTTCTCACCTATAATTAGATGGTCAAGCACAGGGGTTTCCATTAATTGACCAATCTCTTTTAGTCCTTTTGTAAGCTTGAGATCAGATTTACTAGGCTTAAGATTTCCTGAGGGATGGTTGTGGCATAATATTACAGCTGATGCAAGTAGTTCAAAAGCGGGCTTAAAAATTATTTTTGAATCAGCAACGGTTCCACTAATTCCCCCTTTACTTATGTTTTCTTTTTTGATGATTTCATTTTTACGATTAAGGTAAATCACCCAAAATTCTTCATGGGGTAAATCACTTAATACGTCTGATATCTCATTGTATGCATCATTGCTAGAAGATATAATAGGTTTACCTTTATTAGAACTTTCTTTTCTTCGTCTTCCTAATTCCAATGCTGCAATAATACTAATTGCTTTTGCTTCTCCTATTCCAGGGAATTGGGTAAGATCGTTCAAAGAAAGTTTACTTAAGCGATTTAAATCATTATTGATAGAAGAAAGAATCTTTTTTGAAAGCTCAACGGCTGTTTCTTTTTTATTCCCTGAGCCTATGAGAATGGCAATTAACTCAGCATCTGATAGTGAATTACGACCTTTCAAGGTTAGTTTTTCTCGAGGTCTATCTTCTTCTGCCCAAGATTTTATTTTTAAATTTCCTTCATACATAAGAAATATAAAGATACAAAAAAGGGAAGCTAAAATTTAGCTTCCCTTTAAGAATAATTTGGTCAATGTTATGCCTCAGCTGTTGGTCCTCCAAAATTCATTGGGATTCCCCCTTGAGGTCCTGGACCTAAATCTTTGATTTTACCATTTGTTGCTTCAAATTTCTGAATGTTATCCTCTAAAGCATTCATTAATCGTTTCACATGCTCAGGTGTCATCAATATTCTTGACTTTACCTTTGCTTTTGGCATTCCAGGCATAACTTTTATAAAATCAATTACAAACTCAGATGTTGAATGGCTAATAATTGCAAGATTGGAATATGTTCCTTCTGCAGTTTCCTCATTCAATTCAATATTTAATTGATTTTCGTTATTTTCTTGACTCATATCTATTTTATTTATTCTTCTATAATAGCTGCATCTTTTGCAGCCATTAATTGTTCGTACTCTTCCTTAGAACCAACGATGATGTCTTTAAAATCTCTAAGACCTGTACCCGCAGGTATTAATTTACCTACAATTACATTTTCTTTAAGCCCTTCTAACGCATCAACCTTTCCTTTAACAGCAGCTTCATTTAACACTTTTGTCGTTTCTTGGAAAGAAGCAGCAGAAATAAAACTGTCTGTTTGTAGAGAAGCTCTTGTAATCCCTTGAAGAATAGGACTAGATGTTGCAGGAATTGCTTCACGAGTCACAATGGTCTTTTTATCCATTCTTTTTAGTTTAGAATTTTCATCTCTTAACTGTCGTGGAGAAACAATTTGACCTGCTTTTAATACTTCAGATTCTCCTGCATCTTCAACAATTAATTTGTCAAAAATCCAGTCATTCTCTTCCATGAAATCTTGTTTGTTAATAATAGATTTCTCCAAGAATTTAGTATCACCAGCATCTTCAACGTATACTTTACGCATCATCTGTCTTACAATTACTTCAAAGTGCTTGTCGTTAATTTTTACACCTTGTAAACGATATACTTCCTGAACTTCATTTACAATATATTCTTGAACCATTGTAGGTCCTTTAATTGCTAAGATGTCAGCAGGAGTTATAGATCCTTCAGATAAAGGAGTACCAGCTTTAATGAAGTCATTCTCTTGAACTAAGATGTGCTTAGATAAATTAACTAAGTATTTCTTAACTTCTCCACTTCTAGACTCTACAATTATTTCACGGTTACCTCTTTTAATTTTTCCGAAAGAAACAATACCATCTATTTCAGAAACTACTGCAGGATTAGAAGGATTTCTAGCTTCAAATAACTCTGTTACTCTTGGTAGACCACCAGTAATATCGGCAGTACCACCTGCAACTCTAGGTATTTTAACTAAGATGTCACCTCCATTAACTTTATCTCCTTCGTTAACAATAATGTGAGCACCTACAGGTAAGTTATATGTTCGTAGTACATTTTTCTTACTATCAACAATAGTTAAAACAGGAATTTTTTTCTTGTCTTTAATTTCAGAAATTACTTTTTCAGTAAATCCAGTTTGCTCATCAGATTCTTCTTTATAAGTAACACCTAACTCAAAGTTTTCGAAGGCAACTTTACCATCAACCTCAGTTAGAATTACAGCATTATAAGGATCCCAATCACAAATTAAATCTCCTTTTTTAACTTTAGCTTTGTTTTTGATGTAAATTTGAGAACCATAAGGAATGTTTCCGGTTGTTAGAACAACACCTGTTTTAGGATCAACTATTTTCATCTCAGCAGAACGTCCAATTACTAATTCTACTTTCTTACCTTCTTCATTCTTTTTCTCAATAGTTCTTAGCTCCTCTATTTCAACTACACCATCATATTTGGCTTCAATGTTTGAAATACCAGTAATTTTAGAAGCAGTACCACCAATGTGGAATGTTCTAAGTGTAAGTTGTGTTCCTGGTTCACCAATGGATTGAGCAGCAATTACACCGACAGCTTCACCTCTTTGAACCATTCTTCCAGAGGCTAAATTTCTACCATAACATTTAGCACAAACACCTTTTTTCTGTTCACAAGTTAATACTGATCTAATTTCAACTTCTTCAATTCCACTATCTTCAATCACTTTAGCAATTTCTTCAGTAATTTGTTCTCCTGATGAAACTATCACATCTTCTGTTCCTGGTAAATAAAGATCATGAACTGAAGTTCTACCTAAAATTCTATCATATAATGGCTCAACAATATCTTCATTGTTTTTAAGAGCAGTAGCAACTAGTCCTCTTAAAGTACCACAGTCCTCATCCGTAATGACAACGTCTTGAGAAACATCTACTAATCTTCTAGTTAAATAACCAGCATCAGCAGTTTTTAATGCGGTATCGGCCAAACCTTTACGAGCACCGTGTGTAGAAATAAAGTACTCTAATACCGATAACCCTTCTTTAAAGTTGGCTAAAATTGGATTTTCAATAATTTCTTGACCAGTAGATCCTGATTTTTGTGGTTTTGCCATCAAACCTCTCATACCTGATAACTGACGAATTTGCTCCTTAGAACCCCTTGCACCAGAATCAAACATCATGTAAATAGAGTTGAATCCTTGTTGATCATTCTTTAAGTTATCCATTAACGTATTCGTTAATCGAGTATTAGTGTGTGTCCAAATATCAATGATTTGATTATAACGCTCATTGTTGGTAATGAATCCCATGTTATAGTTGTTCATTACATCTTCAACTTCAGCATTAGCATCTACTACCATTTTTTCTTTTTCCTCAGGAATCATAATATCATCCAAGTTAAAAGATAAACCACCTTTAAAGGCCATTTCGTATCCTAAGGTTTTAATGCTGTCCAAGAATTCAACAGTTCTAGCTGTTCCTGAATACTTAAGAACGTTACCGATAATATTTCTAAGAGATTTTTTCGTTAATAACTCATTAACATAACCTACTTCTTCTGGAACTAATTCGTTGAAAATAATTTTACCAGTAGTTGTTTCAATAATTTTTTCTACTAGCTCACCATTCTCAATGTCTTTCACTTTTGCTTTAATGCAAGCGTGAATATCTAAAGCACCTTCATTATGAGCAATAATTACTTCTTCTGGTGAGTAAAATGTTTTTCCTTCACCTTTAACAGTAAAGTCTTTTGTAGATCTTTTTTCCTTAGTAATGTAATATAAACCAAGTACCATATCCTGAGAAGGAAGTGTTACAGGTGTACCATTAGCAGGGTTAAGAATATTATGAGAAGCCAACATTAATAATTGAGCTTCTAAAATTGCAGCATTGCCTAAAGGTAAATGAACTGCCATTTGATCCCCATCAAAATCAGCATTAAATGCAGTACATACTAAAGGATGAAGACGAATTGCTTTACCTTCAATTAATTTAGGTTGAAACGCTTGAATACCCAGACGGTGTAGAGTAGGAGCCCTGTTCAATAATACAGGATGACCTCTCAATACATTTTCTAAGATATCCCAAACGATAGGTTCTTTTTTGTCTACTATTTTCTTAGCTGATTTAACAGTTTTAACAACTCCTCTTTCAATTAATTTTCTAATGATAAAAGGTTTGTACAATTCAGCAGCCATGTCTTTTGGAATTCCACATTCGTGTAATTTCAAATCAGGACCAACAACAATTACAGAACGAGCAGAATAATCAACACGTTTTCCAAGTAAGTTTTGACGAAAACGACCAGATTTACCTTTTAAACTATCAGACAAAGATTTTAAAGCTCTATTGGCATCTGTTTTAACAGCGCTTGATTTTCGTGAATTATCAAATAGTGCGTCAACAGATTCTTGTAGCATACGTTTTTCATTACGTAAAATTACATCTGGAGCTTTTATCTCAATTAATCGTTTTAATCGGTTGTTTCTAATAATTACTCTTCTGTATAAATCATTCAAATCAGAAGTAGCAAAACGACCACCATCAAGAGGTACTAAAGGACGTAACTCAGGCGGAATAACAGGTACAACTTTAACAATCATCCATTCAGGTTTGTTCTCAATTCTTTTTTGAGCAGACCTGAAAGATTCAACAACTTGAAGTCTTTTTAATGCTTCATTTTTTCTTTGTTGTGAAGTTTCTGTATTTGCATTGTGTCTTAAATCAAAAGATAATGTATCTAAATCCAATCTTTTTAATAAATCAAACAATGCTTCAGCTCCCATTTTAGCTATGAACTTATTAGGGTCTGAATCTTCTAAATATTGATTTTCTTTTGGAAGAGCATCTAAAATATCAAGGTACTCTTCTTCAGTTAAAAAGTCTAAATACTCAATAGGTTCACCTTCAGCATTGGTTGTTCCAGCAGCATTAATTACAACGTATCTTTCGTAATAAATAATAGTGTCTAATTTCTTAGTTGGTAAACCAAGTAAGTAACCAATTTTGTTCGGTAGAGATTTAAAGTACCATATGTGTGCAACCGGAACAACTAACGAAATGTGTCCCATTCTTTCTCTTCTAACTTTCTTTTCAGTTACTTCTACACCACATCTATCACAGATGATTCCTTTATATCTAATTCTTTTATATTTCCCACAGTGACATTCCCAATCTTTTACAGGACCAAAAATTCTTTCACAGAATAAACCATCTCTTTCTGGTTTATAAGTTCTGTAATTAATCGTTTCAGGTTTTAACACTTCTCCATTAGATCTTTCTAAGATCAATTCAGGAGAAGATAAACTGATTGTAATTTTTGAGAAATTACTGTTGGTATTATTATCGCGTTTAAAAGCCATATTATAAGGTTATTTGAATGTTCAAATTATATTATTAATCCATTGTGATGTTAAGAGATAATCCTCTTAGTTCATGTAACAATACGTTAAATGATTCCGGTATACCTGGTTCAGGCATTGGCTCTCCTTTAACAATTGCTTCATAAGCTTTAGCTCTACCTTTTACATCATCTGATTTGATAGTTAAGATTTCTTGAAGGATGTTAGCAGCACCAAATGCTTCTAATGCCCAAACTTCCATTTCTCCAAATCTTTGTCCACCAAATTGTGCTTTACCACCTAATGGTTGTTGAGTAATTAAAGAGTATGGTCCAATAGAACGCGCATGCATCTTATCATCTACCATATGTCCTAGTTTCAACATGTAAATTACACCTACTGTGGCTGGCTGGTCAAATTTCTCTCCCGTACCACCATCATATAAGTATGTTTTACCATATTGAGGAACACCTGCTTTTATACAGTATTCATTAATTTCTTCAACAGAAGCACCATCAAATATTGGTGTTGCGAATTTCTTATCTAATTTTTGTCCAGCCCACCCTAACACAGTTTCATATACTTGTCCAAGGTTCATCCTTGAAGGTACACCAAGCGGGTTAAGAACTATATCAACTGGAGTTCCATCTTCTAAGTAAGGCATGTCTTCTTCACGAACAATATTGGCTACAATACCTTTATTACCGTGACGACCAGCCATTTTATCACCTACTTTAAGTTTTCTCTTTTTAGCCAAATAAACTTTAGCTAATTTGATAATACCTTGAGGTAATTCGTCTCCAACAGAAATTGCATATTTCTTACGTTTAAATTCTCCTAAGATTTCATTAGCTTTAATGTTGTGATTGTTAAACAATTGTTTTATCAATGTGTTCAAATCATCACTAGTAGTCCAATTCTTAGAATCAACAAATGTAAAATCATCTATTTTTTCTAAAACTTTAACGCTGAATTTTGTTCCTTTTGGAATTATTTCTTCATTATAGTAGTTAACTACTCCTTGAGAAGTTTTTCCACTAACAACAGAAAACAATTTATTAATTAGCTCTTTTTTCAAAGCAGCAATTTCCTTATTGTATTCGTTATCTAATTGAGCGATTAAGTTTTTCTCCTCAGCTCTTGTTTTTCTATCTTTTACTGCTCTTTGGAATAATTTCTTATCAATAACAACACCTTTAACAGATGGTCTTATTTTTAGAGAAGCATCTTTAACATCTCCAGCCTTATCACCAAAGATTGCTCTTAGCAATTTTTCTTCTGGAGTAGGATCTGTTTCTCCCTTTGGGGTTATTTTTCCAATAAGAATATCTCCTTCTTGGACTTCAGCCCCAATTCTAATTATTCCGTTTTCATCAAGATCTTTGGTAGCTTCCTCACTAACATTAGGAATATCAGCAGTTAACTCTTCTAAACCTCTTTTTGTGTCTCTAACTTCTAAAGAAAATTCTTCAACGTGAACAGAAGTGAAGATGTCATCTTTTACTACTTTTTCAGATATTACTATCGCATCTTCAAAGTTGTATCCTTTCCATGGCATGAATGCTACTTTAAGGTTTCTACCTAAAGCTAATTCGCCATTTTCGGTTGCGTATCCTTCACATAAAACCTCTCCTTTTTCAACACGTTGACCTTTAACCACAATAGGGCTTAAGTTAACACATGTGTTTTGGTTGGTTTTTTTGAATTTAGCTAAATTGTATGATTTTGAGTCTCCGTTAAAACTTACTAGTTTCTCGTCTTTACTTCTATCATACTTAATTGTAATGGTATTTGAATCAACATACTCAACAACTCCATTACCTTCAGCATTGATCAAAATTCTAGAATCTTCTGCTACTCGTCCTTCTAACCCTGTACCTACGATTGGAGATTCAGGGTGTAATAAAGGAACTGCTTGACGCATCATGTTGGATCCCATCAAAGCACGGTTGGCATCATCATTTTCTAAGAAAGGAATTAACGATGCAGCTATAGATGCAATCTGGTTAGGAGCAACATCCATTAAGGCTAAATTTTCTGGTTCAGTCACTGGGAAATCACCTTCTAATCTCGATTTTACTTTTTCTGTAAGGAAGTTACCTTTTTCATCAATCTGAGCATTTGCCTGCGCAATGATTTTTTCATCTTCTTCTTCAGCACTCAAATAAATTACATCTTTTCCTAAATCAACTTTACCATTATTAACATGACGGTAAGGAGTTTCTATAAAACCTAACTTATTGATTTTAGCATAAACACAAAGAGAAGAAATCAAACCAATATTTGGTCCCTCTGGTGTTTCAATCGGACAAAGTCTTTCGTAGTGAGTGTAGTGAACATCACGAACCTCAAATCCTGCTCTTTCTCTAGATAAACCTCCAGGTCCTAAAGCAGACATTCTTCGTTTGTGAGTAATCTCAGATAATGGATTGGTTTGATCCATAAATTGAGATAATTGGTTAGTTCCGAAAAATGAATTAATTACTGATGATAACGTTTTAGCGTTAATTAAATCAGAAGGAGTAAATACCTCGTTATCTCTAACATTCATTCTCTCTCTAATGGTTCTTGCCATTCTAGAAAGTCCAACTCCAAACTGGTTGTGTAATTGCTCTCCTACAGTTCTAACTCTTCTGTTACTTAAGTGATCAATATCATCAACTAAAGTTTTAGAGTTAATTAATTCAATTAAGTATTTGATAATAGAAATGATATCTACTTTAGAAAGCGTTCTAACGTCTTCAGAAATATCTAACCCTAATTTTTTATTAATTCTAAATCGACCAACTTCTCCTAAATCATATCTTGTTTCTGAGAAGAATAACTTATCAATTACACCTCTTGCAGTCTCTACATCTGGCGGTTCAGCATTTCTAAGTTGACGATAAATATGTTCTACCGCTTCTTTTTCAGAGTTAGAAGGGTCTTTTTGAAGAGTGTTGTAAATAATTGCAAAATCTGCAGAATTTACATCCTCTTTATGTAATATAATTGTTTTTGAACCAGATTCAATAATCAGATCAATATGATCTTTTTCTAGGATTGTTTCACGATCAATGATTACTTCATTTCTTTCAATAGAAACAACTTCACCTGTATCTTCATCAACAAAATCCTCTACCCAAGTTTTCAATACACGGGCAGCTAATTTTCTTCCTAATATTTTCTTAAGTCCTGCTTTACTAACTTTTACTTCGTCAGCTAAGTCAAACAACTCTAAAATTTCTTTATCAGTTTCATATCCTATAGCTCTAAAAAGAGTAGTTACAGGTAACTTTTTCTTTCTATCGATATAAGCGTACATTACACTGTTAATATCTGTAGCAAATTCTATCCAAGAACCTCTAAAAGGTATTACTCATGCAGAATATAGTTTTGTACCGTTAGCATGTCGGCTTTGTCCGAAAAATACTCCAGGAGATCTGTGTAATTGAGAAACAATTACTCTTTCAGCACCATTAATAACAAAAGTACCTTTTGGAGTCATATAAGGGATAGTACCTAAATATACATCCTGAACTATTGTTTCAAAATCTTCATGCTCTGGGTCAGTACAGTATAATTTTAATTTTGCTTTTAATGGCACACTGTATGTTAAACCTCTATCAATACATTCATCAATAGAATATCTTGGAGGGTCTACAAAGTAATCTTGAAATTCCAATACGAATTGATTACGAGCATCCGTAATAGGAAAGTTTTCACTGAAAACTCTAAATAAACCTTCTTCTTCTCTATTTTCAGGAGTAGTATCTAATTGAAAATAAGATTGAAATGATTTTAATTGGATATCTAAAAAATCAGGGTAAGGTAACTGATTTTTCATTGAGGCAAAGCTTATTCTTTCGGCCTTTTGTTTTTTAACTAACGGTTTGTTCATTAGTGTGTTTGAGTTTAGTTATTAATAAAATTACCTTCAATAAGGTATTAACTATTAAAATATTACTGTAACCCTTTGTAAATCAGCTATAGTAAAACTATAGCCTCAGTTGTCCATTCACGAGGAGTATATAAGCAAAAAATGGTTTAGGTCCAATTCGCTACATTGAGTAGCAAATTGAATCTAAACCTAATAAGGTTAAAGTAGAAATTATTTTACTTCTACTTCAGCTCCAGCTTCTTCTAACTGAGTCTTTAAAGCTTCAGCTTCGTCTTTAGCTATACCTTCCTTTAACGGTTTTGGTGCACCATCAACTAATTCTTTAGCTTCTTTAAGTCCTAAACCAGTTAATTCTTTAACTAATTTTACAACTGCTAGTTTAGAACCACCAGCTGCTTTAAGAATTACGTCAAACTCTGATTTCTCATCTCCACCAGCAGCGTCTCCACCACCAGCAGCAGGACCAGCAACAGCTACTGCAGCAGCAGCAGGCTCGATACCATGTTCTTCTTTAAGTATTTCAGCTAATTCATTTACGTCTTTTACAGTTAAGTTTACTAACTCGTCTGCAAGTTTTTTTAAATCTGCCATTTTATTTTATTTTAATTTTGAAACAATTTAATTTATTAATTTTTTGAATTTAATTATTCTGCTTTCTCAGAAAGCGTTTTTACAATACCAGCTAGTTTTCCACCACTTGATTGAAGTGCTGAAACAACGTTTTTAGCAGGAGATTGTAATAAAGTAACAATTTCACCAATAAGTTCTTCCTTAGACTTGATAGATGTCAAGAATTCTAAGTTTTCATCACCAATGTATATTGCTTCTTCAATGAAAGCTCCTTTTAGTAAAGGTTTATCACTTTTCTTACGGAAATCCTTGATTACTTTTGCAGGTCCATTACCTACAGTAGAAAACATTATAGAGGTATTTCCAGCAAGCGCATCATACAATTCATCGTAGTCACCATCAGCTTTTTCTAAAGCCTTTTTTAATAAGGTGTTTTTTACTACTTCTAATTGTATGTTACCGTTAAAGCAAGTTCTTCTCAACTTTGAAGAGTTTTCAGCATCTAAACCAGCAATATCAGCTAAATAAAATACATTAGCTTCATTTAACTTTACAGTTAAATTGTCGATAGCCTGATTTTTTTCTTCTCTTGTCATAATTAATCTGTTAGATTAGAAAATTTATTAAACCATCATCGATTTTGGTTCAACTTTAATTCCTGGACTCATAGTACTAGATAAACAAATACTTTGTAAATAAGTCCCTTTAGCTGATGTAGGTTTTAATTTTACAATAGTTTGGATTAATTCAGTAACATTTTCAGCTATTTTATTCGCATCAAATGAAGCCCTACCAATGGTAGTGTGAATAATTCCAAATTTATCTACTTTAAAATCAATTTTACCTGCTTTAATCTCTGTTACAGCTTTTCCAATGTCCATTGTCACTGTACCTGATTTTGGGTTAGGCATTAAACCTCTTGGTCCTAAAACTCGACCTAGAGCTCCAACTTTACCCATAACGCTTGGCATAGTAATAATAACATCGATGTCAGTCCATCCGCCTTTTATCTTTTCAATATATTCGTCTAAACCAACATGGTCTGCACCAGCTTCTTTAGCTTCAGCTTCTTTGTCAGGAGTACACAATACTAAAACTTTAACATCTTTACCTACACCATTTGGTAAGGCAACAGTTCCTCTAACCATTTGATTAGCTTTTCTAGGATCTACTCCTAAACGTACACTTAAATCAACAGAGGCGTCAAATTTTGTAAAAGTTATATCCTTAACAAGTTTAGCTGCTTCATCAATGTTGTATATACTTTCAACATCAAACTTTGATAAAGCTTCTTTTGTGTTTTTAGTCAACCTTGCCATTGTTAAAATTTTAATTTATTAAACTTCTGCTGGGAACTTCCCTTTTACGTTAATTCCCATACTCCTTGCTGTACCAGCAACCATTTTCATTGCGGACTCAACTTTAAAACAATTTAAATCAGGCATTTTATCCTCAGCAATTGCTTTTACTTGATCCCATGATACAGAACCTACTTTAATTCGATTAGATTCCGCAGAACCCGATTTTAATTTAGCAGCTTCTAATAGTTGTACGGCAGCAGGAGGAGTTTTAATTACAAACTCAAAAGACTTGTCAGCATAAACAGTAATAACAACAGGTAAAACTTTACCAGCTTTATCTTGTGTTCTACCATTAAACTGCTTGCAAAATTCCATAATATTAACACCTTTAGCACCTAATGCAGGTCCTACTGGTGGTGATGGATTTGCTCCTCCGCCTCTAATTTGTAATTTAATTAATCCACTTACTTCTTTAGCCATTTTACTTACTATTTAGGTTGTATTTGTCTCAATTGGAAGCTTTATAGGCATGAGACTCCTACGATTAATTACACACTTTTAACTTTCTTTTTCTACTTGTAAAAAGCTTAATTCTAATGGTTGTTTTCTCCCGAAAATTTTAACCATTACTTCAAGCTTTCTCTTTTCTTCATTAATATTTTCAATTGTTCCCACAAAACCATTAAATGGTCCGTCAATCACTTTTATGCTTTCTCCAACAATGTATGGGATAGTCATTTCCTCTTCTGTTTCAGCTAATTCATCTACTTTACCAAGTATGCGATTCACTTCTGCCATTCTAATAGGCAGGGGAGTCCCTCCTTTTTCAGCACCAAGAAAACCAATAACTCCGTTTACGCCTCTTATTACGTGGGGTACTTCTCCAGATAAATCTGCCTCAACTAATATATAACCAGGAAAAAAACTTCTTTCCTTGCTCATTTTTTTCCCATTACGGATTTGAAATACTTTTTCTGTTGGTATTAAAATCTGAGCAACATACTCTTTCAATCCATTTCTAAGAATTTCATCTTCAATGTATTTCTTGATTTTATTCTCTTTGCCACTAATCGCCCTAACGACATACCATTTTTTTGTATTTTCTGCCATAGTAATCAAAATAAGTCGTAAATAAATTTCATTAAACTGTTAAAAGAGCGATCCATTACAAAAATTATTAATGCAAAAATGACAGAAGCAATCATTACTACTATTGCACTATTTTGTAATTCTGACCACGTTGGCCAAGATACTTTGTGCAACAGTTCTTCTGTTGATTCTTGAATATATGTTCTTATTTTTGCCATAATCTATTTTTCTTTCTTGCACGGGTAGAGAGACTCGAACTCCCGGCACCTGGTTTTGGAGACCAGTGCTCTACCAACTGAGCTATACCCGTAATTTTTAAGTCAAGAAAGGTACCCGTCAAAGACGGGTACCTTCTCAGCTCAAAATATATGAGTATCTATTTTATAAGATTTCAGTAATTTGACCAGCACCAACAGTTCTACCACCCTCTCTAATTGCAAATCTTAAACCTTTGTTAATCGCAACAGGAACAATTAAGTTAACAGTTACAGTTACGTTATCACCAGGCATTACCATCTCTCTTCCTTCTTCTAAGAAAATCTCACCAGTTACATCTGTTGTTCTGATGTAAAATTGAGGTCTATACTTATTATGGAATGGAGTGTGTCGTCCACCTTCTTCTTTTTTCAACACATAAACCTCTGCTTTAAATTTAGAATGAGGAGTAATTGAACCAGGCTTAGCGATTACCATACCTCTTCTAATATCAGCTTTTTCGATACCTCTTAATAATAAACCAACATTATCACCAGCTTCACCTCTATCTAATATTTTTCTAAACATCTCAACTCCAGTAATAGTAGACTTTAAGTTTTCGTCTCCCATACCTAAAATATCAACTTCGTCACCTGTGTTAGCAACACCAGTTTCAATTCTTCCAGTTGCAACAGTACCCCTACCAGTAATAGAGAACACATCCTCAACAGGCATTAAGAAATCTTTTTCAACATCTCTTGGAGGTAATTCAATGTATGTATCAACAGCTTCCATTAATTCTTTCACTGTAGCTACCCATTTTTCTTCACCGTTCAATGCACCTAATGCAGAACCTGCAATTACAGGAGTATTATCACCATCATATTCATAGAAAGATAATAACTCTCTTACTTCCATTTCTACTAACTCTAATAACTCAGCATCATCAACCATATCCACTTTGTTCATGAATACAACAATTCTAGGAATACCAACTTGTCTTCCTAATAGGATATGCTCTCTAGTTTGTGGCATTGGTCCATCAGTTGCAGCAACAACTAAGATAGCTCCGTCCATTTGAGCAGCACCAGTTACCATGTTTTTTACATAATCCGCGTGACCAGGACAATCTACGTGAGCGTAGTGTCTGTTCTCAGTTTCGTACTCAACATGTGAAGTGTTAATTGTGATCCCTCTTTCTTTTTCTTCAGGAGCATTGTCAATAGAAGCAAAATCTTTCACTTCTGTATTTCCATCTTTTGATAATACAGTAGTAATTGCAGCTGTTAATGTAGTTTTACCGTGGTCAACGTGACCAATTGTTCCAATGTTTAAGTGTGGTTTAGAACGGTCGAAATTTTCTTTAGCCATGATTATTAAGTTTATTTTATTATTTTATTATTTACTTTATTATTTTACAATACAATTAAAACAGAGCCAATGACGGGAATTGAACCCGTGACCTCTTCCTTACCAAGGAAGTGCTCTACCTCTGAGCTACATCGGCTTTTGCTGATGTAATACTTTAAAAAGAGCGAGAGACGGGGCTCAAACCCGCGACCCTCAGCTTGGAAGGCTGACGCTCTATCAACTGAGCTACTCTCGCTTTTTAAAGTCATCTAAATAAAGTTTCCTTTATTTATAATTTTTTATGTGGGGAAGGCAGGATTCGAACCTACGAAGGCGAACCAACAGATTTACAGTCTGTCCTCGTTGACCGCTTGAGTACTTCCCCAGCTTTTCAATATTTTAAAGAACCTAAGAGCCGATAGAGGGACTCGAACCCACGACCTGCTGATTACAAATCAGCTGCTCTAGCCAGCTGAGCTACATCGGCTTTTGTTCCTGTTTTTTCTAATGAATTTCTACATAAAAAAACAGACCTCTCCGTAAAAAGGTCTGCAAATGTATAAAAGATTTTATTCTAATCAAACAATTTTTTGTTGATTTTTTTTATCTATACTTTTCTAAGTTTTTCTTTGTGCTTTTTTAATTGCTTTCTTAATGCTTCAACTGCAGTGTCAGTAGCTTCCTCAAAGGATTTGCATTGTTTTTTAGCAAACATATCATTTCCAGGAATTAATAATTTAATTTCAGCTACTTTATTTTCAGTATCATTAGAGTTCTCTATCTTCAGCATTACCTCTCCGTCAATTATTTTGTCGTAATAATTGGCTAGTTTATCTACTCTTTCGTGAATAAACTCAACTAATTTTTTGTCTGCATGAAAATGTACTGAATTGATTTTTAGATTTACTTTCATCTCTTGTCCTCCTTATTTTAATTTATGCCTTTGGATGGGCTTGTTTATGAATATTTTTTAATTTTTCTATTGTGTTATGGGTGTAAACTTGGGTGGCTGATAAATTAGCATGCCCTAATAATTCTTTTATAGAATTTAAATCAGCACCATTGTTTAACATGTGTGTAGCAAAAGTATGTCTAAGAACATGTGGGCTTTTTTTACTTACTGTTGTAACCATACTAAGGTAGTGATTTACGATTCGATACACAAGTTTAGGATATATTTTTTCTCCTTTTTTTGTCAGAAAAACAAATTTTTTATTGGGTTTTATTTCTTTCCTTAGTTGTAGGTATTGATTAAGAGTTGTATTAACGCTCTTTGTTATTGGGATGATTCGTTCTTTGTTTCTTTTTCCTATTACTTTGATAGTGTTGTTGTGTTGATCTAATGAATTAATCGTTATTTCTATTAGTTCACTTAATCGAATTCCTGAAGCATAGAATAATTCTAGAATTAATTGATCTCTTATGCCTTCAAAATCATTTTTAAATGAGATGTTTTCAAATAGGTTGTTCATTTCGTTTTCTCCTACAAATACGGGGAGCCGTGTTGAGGTTTTTGGAGCGGTAACTTTTAGGAGTGGGTTGTTGTTTACTATATCGTTTTTTAATAAATGTTTAAAGAACGATTTTAAACTGGATAATTTTCTGTTAATGCTTCTTGTATTAATGTTTTCTTCTATAAGATGAACTATCCATGAACGAATGATTACAGAAGTAACTTGATTGGCTTTAGTGATTTCATATTCTTTTTCTAAGAATAATTGAAACTGTTCTAAATCTTTTTTATATGCAGTGATGGTATGTTTAGAGTATCTCTTTTGATGAGATAGGTAGTCACAAAAAACCGAAATATTTTGCATAAAAAAAGTAGTTTATTTTTATAACGAAATAATTAAATAAAGGTTATAAAAATAAACTACTTAAATACTAAAGTAGAAAATTAAAAAATCTTACTCTTCAGCTTTTCTTAATTTTTCAATATAAATAGCTTTTAACTTTTCTTCTCTATTTACAATAGAAGGTCTGTCAAATTGCTTTCTTCTTCTTAGTTCTTTAAGAGCACCAGTTCTTTCAAACTTCTTCTTATATCTTTTAAGAGCTCTCTCAATGTTTTCTCCTTCTTTGATAGGAATAATAATCATCTTCTTCTTTATTTTAATTAATTAAAGGGCTGCAAATTTATACAAATAATATTAGAAACAACAAATTACTTTAAAATTTCTCTTGAGATTACCATTTTTTGTACTTCAGAGGTTCCTTCACCGATGGTGCATAGTTTGGAGTCTCTGTAAAATTTTTCGGCAGGAAATTCTTTGGTATAACCATATCCACCAAAAATTTGAACAGCTTCGGTAGAAACTCTAACGGCTACTTCTGATGAATAATACTTGGCCATAGCAGAAACTTTTGTAACATCTTCGTGTCTATCTTTTAAGTCGGCAGCTTCATAAATTAGTAATTCTGCAGCATCAATTTCTGTGGCCATATCAGCTAGTTTAAATGCGATAGCTTGAAATGATGAAATAGGTTTGTTGAATTGTTCTCTTTCTTTAGAATACTTTAAAGCGGCTTCATAAGCTCCTTTGGCAATACCTAATCCTAATGATGCAATGGAAATTCTTCCACCGTCTAAAATTTTCATGGCTTGTATAAATCCTTCTCCAATATTACCTAGCATATTATCTTTATGTACCTTGCAGTCAGAAAATATTAATTCGGCTGTTTCAGAAGCTCTCATCCCTAATTTATCTTCTTTTTTTCCTGAGCTAAAGCCTTCAGTTCCTTTTTCAATTACAAACGCTGTCATTCCATGGGAATCACCCTTTTCTCCTGTCCGAGCAATAACCACAGCAATATCACCAGAGATGGCATGTGTTATAAAATTTTTAGCACCGTTCAATATCCAGTAATCACCATCTTGCTTGGCAGTAGTGTTCATTCCTCCAGCATCAGATCCTGTATTGTGTTCCGTTAATCCCCAAGCTCCAATCCACTCTGCAGTAGCTAATTTAGGAAGCCATTTTTTCTTTTGTTCTTCATTACCGAACATTAGAATATGATTGGTACATAAGGAGTTGTGAGCAGCTACTGATAATCCTATAGAACCACAAACTTTTGAAATTTCAGATATGACAGTTACATATTCATTATAACTCATTCCAGATCCACCGTATTCATCAGGAACAACACATCCCATCAAGCCTAATTCACCTAGTTTTTTAAAAACTTGAACAGGAAATTCTTGAGAGTTGTCCCACTCCATCATTTTCGGGCGAATGTGTTTTTCTCCAAAGTCTTTAATCATTGAGGTAATCATTTGTTGATTTTCTGTGTATTCGAAATCCATAAGGGTATTTTTTAAAACCGAGCTAAATTAAGGATTTTTTCTGAATATTTTACGAGTTTTTCCTTACCATTCAGGAAGGATAAATCTACTACAAACGAAAAACCTGCAACATTTGCTTTTCGCATTGTTATCAACTCTGCAGCAGCAACTGCTGTCCCTCCTGTAGCTAATAAGTCATCATGAATCAATACATTCCACCCTTCTTGAACCACATCTTCGTGCATTTCTATTTCTGCAGAACCATATTCTAAATCATAACGATAAGAAATAGTTTGATAGGGTAGTTTACCTTTTTTCCGCATTGGAATAAATGGTAAATTGAGTTGATTAGCAAGCATAATTCCAAACCAAAAACCTCTACTTTCAATTCCTACAATAGCATCAAGGTTTAAATCTTTTACATTATTGGCTATTTCGTTAACTAAATCCCGAGTTAACTTGGGGTCTAATAATATAGGAGTAATGTCTTTAAAGATGATTCCTGGTTTTGGAAAATCAGGAACGTCTCGTATTGTTTCTTTTAATCTTTTACTTATCATTTTTTATTACGTTTAATATACCCTTGTTAATTCTCCATATTCAATGGTTTTCCCAGTGGTAGATTTTACAGCTAATTTAGTAACTTCTACTTTTTTTGAAGGAAAAATGGAGTTGACAGTTTGTATAATATCTTCTTCTTTTAATTTAGGAGAGTAAGTATTAATAATGAGAAACCCTTCAGGTTGTAATAACTGACTAGCAATACTTACTAATTCTTGAAATTTGTTTTCAATTTTCCAACGTTCTTTTTTCGCCCCAATACCAAACGCGGGGGGATCCATAATAATTCCTTGGTATTTGTTGCCTCTTTTCACTTCTCTTTGAGCAAACTTTAAAGCGTCATCTAATACCCAATGAATATCTGTTTGATGAGAGCTTTCCATGTTGGCTTTCGCCCAGGAAATGATCTGTTTTACAGAATCGCAATGATATACTTTAGATCCAGTAGAATTAGCTATTAATGAGGCTGCTCCAGTATAGGCAAATAGGTTCAGAAATTTATCACCTTGCTTTAGTCGTTTACTAATAAAATCCCAATTGCTTCGTTGTTCAGGAAAAATTCCTAGATGCTTAAATTTAGTAAGATGGACGTTAAAAACACAATCTTTAAAACCGATTTCCCATTCTTTTGGTGTATTGGGTTTTAACGTTTTCCATTCTCCTTTGTTGGTTGATTGTTCTACAAATTCAAAATGTGCTTTTTTGCTCCATTCTTGAGGGGATAAGATGGGGGAGAAGTAGGCATTTCTTTCAGGGCGAATGGTAATGGTATTTCCCCAACGTTCTAACTTTTTGTTGTTTCCAGCATCAATTAGTTCATAATCTTCCCAATGAGGTGTGTAAGTTCTTTGCATTTAATTGATACTTAAATAAGGTGCAATTTTAAGGAAAGTTTCCTCATTAATGAGATGGATCTGTTTTAGATCTTTAATATTCTGATAATTTCCATTTGCTTTTCTATATTTTTCTATAACATTAGCTAATTTCCAATCAATATAGGGGTGCTTCCTTAATTGATTCGCATTACTCGTGTTAATATTGATTTTAATGATTTCCTTTTTAGTTAAGATAAGTTGAGGTTTTATAGAATAATAAGTTTCTTCTTTTAGTCCGTAAACTTCTTTTAATTGCTCTACTTTAATAAAACCGCCAAGTAAATTTCTATACTTAACAATGCGGTTGGAGTAAACAGAACCTATTCCTTTTAATTGTTGAAATGCTGTGGTATCAGCAGTATTAATATCAACTACCAATGCTTTTACATCTTTATTGTTATCAGAAACAAATTGATCGTTAGAAGAGGTTTTTGATGTATAGTTTATTTTTTCGGGTAATAGGATGTAAGGAGCTAATTGCTGATATTGTTTCTCCTCCAAGCCATAAATCTTTTTTACATCAGTTTTTACTTTCCATGATCCGCCTTTTGCTTTATAATTATAGTTAAGTTCTAATTAAGACAGCGTTATTTTTAAACATTTCAAATAACCCATACGCTTGATCTGATAAAAGCATAGCTAAAAACCACTGTTTCAGTGTTGTCTTGCTGTTCTGAAGCT
>Ga0114931_10001276_pt1 | contig 32028 bp, 37 predicted proteins | sample 2SBtaG_FD_89579 | JGI IMG/M metagenome (GOLD analysis project Ga0114931, IMG submission 89579) | Deep subsurface microbial communities from Kolumbo volcano to uncover new lineages of life (NeLLi) - 2SBTROV14_V59a metaG | ecosystem: Environmental > Aquatic > Marine > Volcanic | place: Kolumbo...
AGAAATGCTGTCGTTGGTGGAGATGAAGACGGAGCAAAATTATATATTGCCAGAGCATTTTACAAAGGCGGAACTCATCCGGGTAAAATTAAAGAAGGTTGGAACGGATGTAATATAGGTTACGGCGGAAAAGAGATAACGCTTAGAAATTACGAGGTATTAGTTTATAATAGGAAAAATGGAAATAATGATGACCATATTGTTAAAAGCATAGTTAAATTTTTAGGTGGAAAAGATTTAAGTGTTGAAACACTCAAGGTTAGGGATTCTTTCGATGACGATTGGAAAAAGGGACTTTTCTTAAAGGATGAAGAATCAAATTCTTTAAAACGAAGATTAAGTAAACTACAAAAAATGGCTTTAAATGAAAACTGTGACAATCTTGCTGACAGCATTGATGATTTAAGAAAATATCTAAATAGGACTATGCCTTCAAGATCGGAAGTTAAAAAGAGATTAGATAATATATACGACAGCTCAAAAAATTGTGACTAATAAATAATTATTTTTTAAAATTTTTGGGAATATTATGAATATAATTGTTTTTATTTTTGGACTATTAATATTAATTGCTGGTATTCTTTTATTAATAGCACCTAATTATTTTAAGAATTTTTTCAAAAAATTTCTTGAAAAAGATTGGATATTTTTTGCTGTGACTTTTAGAATAATCTTAGGCGTTTGTTTCATTGTGGCTTCAGAACAAACCAGATATCCAGGATTTTTTTATTGGTTTGGTATTTTAATTCTATTAGTCGCAATTATCTTACCAATTATTGACCAAGAAAGATTAAGTAAATTCATAAAAATGTGGTTGGATTTTCCAAATTATGTCACATTTATTTTGACTATAATTGGATTTCTTTTGGATTTATTTATAATGTATTCAACAAATTATGAGAATAAAATTTAATTACATTTATATAATTATTACTGTTACATTTTTTGTCCCATTTATTAATGGTCAACATTCTGTAGCAAGAAAATGGAACGATGTATTACTTGAAGCAATTAGGAATGATTTTGCCCGCCCCACAGTTCATGCCAGAAATTTATTCCATACATCAGTTGCTATGTATGATGCCTGGGCAGTATATAACAACACAGCTAAAACATATTTTTTGGGTAAAACAATAAAAGGATTTATTTGTCCATTTAATGGAATTACACCTCCATCGAATATTAAAATAGCTCAGGAAGAATCTATTAGTTATGCTGCTTATAGGTTACTTAAACATAGATTTATAGGTTCACCAGGTGAAAATGGTTCTATGTTCAGATTTGATTCTTTAATGGTTTCTCTTGGTTATGATACATCATTTACATCTACAGATTATTCAAATGGTTCTTCAGCAGCATTAGGTAATTATATAGCGCAACAACTTATTTCTTTTGGATTTCAAGATGGATCAAATGAACAAGGAACTTATGCTAATCTTCATTATCAGCCTGTTAATCCTCCATTAATTCCTATCATACCGGGAGATACCAGTATAGTTGATCCAAACAGATGGCAACCTCTTACTTTAGATGTATTTATTGATCAGGCCGGTAATATAATTGGAAGATCAACACCGGATTTTTTAAGTCCCGAATGGGGAGAAGTTGTGCCTTTTGCACTTAAAGATAATGAATTAACAAAATATAATAGAAATAATTATAATTATTGGGTCTACCATGATCCCGGTACACCACCTCAGTTAGATACTTCTTCAAGCAATCCTTTTTCTGATGAATATATTTGGAATTTTTCATTAGTTGCAATATGGTCCTCACAACTTACCTCAAACGATAATGTATTGTGGGATATTTCTCCTGCTTCTATAGGTAATATTCAAAATTTCCCATCAAATATATATGATTATCACAATTTTTATAAAGAATTTATAGGGGGAGACATAAGCCAAGGATATTCTCTTAATCCACGTACAGGAAATCCTTACACTCCTCAGATAGTACCCAGAGGCGATTACGCCAGAGTCTTAGCTGAATTTTGGGCAGATGGACCGGCATCAGAGACACCTCCCGGTCATTGGTTCACAATATTAAATTATGTAAATGATCATCCTCTTTTTCAGAAAAAATTTAAAGGAAGCGGTAATATTTTAGATAATCTTGAGTGGGATGTTAAAGCCTATTTTATAATGGGTGGTGCCGTACATGATGCCGCTATTGCATCTTGGGGAATAAAAGGATGGTATGATTATATTCGTCCTATTTCTGCAATAAGATGTATGGCAGGTTTTGGTCAAAGTTCAAATCCCAATTTACCAAGATATCATCCTGCTGGGATTAAACTTATACCCGGTTATATTGAATTAGTTCAACCCGGTGATCCATTAGCAGGTTCACATAATTCAAATGTAAATAAGATTAAATTATATTCTTGGAAAGGACCTGATTATATAAAGAATCCAGATACAGATACTGCTGGGGTAGGATGGATATTAGCAGAAAATTGGTGGACGTATCAACGCCCAACTTTTATAACTCCACCATTTGCAGGTTATATTTCAGGTCACTCAACATATTCAAGAGCTGCTGCAGAAGTAATGACATTATTAACGAGTGATGAATATTTCCCTGGCGGTATGGGAGAATTTCATGCTCCTCAAAATAAATTTTTAGTTTTTGAGGAAGGTCCCTCTGTAGACGTTGTTTTGCAATGGGCTACTTACAGAGATGCTTCAGATCAATGCAGCCTTTCTCGAATATGGGGAGGAATCCATCCTCCTGCAGACGACATTCCGGGAAGAAAAATTGGAAAAATAATTGGAGTTGAAGCATTTCAGCTTGCAGAAAGTTATTTTAATGACAGTATTACTTCTGTAGATGAAACAAAAGAAATAACAAATACCAACAAAGTATCAATTTATCCTAACCCGGTTAGAATTGGTAACAGAGTAAATATTAATTTCAATATTCCTGTTTCATCCTTGAAAATAAAAATCTATAATATATTAGGACAAGAAATATATAATAAAGATCTCCAGGGTACATTCCATAAATTGCAAAACATCTCGTTTAATGCAAATAATATTTCATCTGGTATTTACTTTTTAATCGTTAATAGTCCAACAATTAGATCATCGCATAAACTTTTGATCATTAAATAATTCAAATTAGTTATTAAAACTGGGTTTATTTAAAAAATTAAGTAGAGGTTATAATGACGAGAACAAAAACTATCTTGTTAATTATAACGACAATTATATTACTGATTATTATCATACAAAACTCAGAATCGATACAAACTGATATCCTATTTATAACCATTATCATGCCTAGAGTTGTATTATTATTAGTTACACTGTTAATAGGATTTGTAGCAGGGATAGGATTTTCGATGAAATTTATTAAAAATAATAAATCGAAAATCAGTTGATCTGAACTATAATTTTATATTGAAAACGAAAATCTGAGAAAAATACAATAAAATTGTTTTGATTATTCCAAGATTATTTTATATTGCAAAAAGCCTAAGTAATTTATATATCATTTTAATACCATAATGTTTGATTTCAAAAAAACTACTTTAATTTTTTTATCAATTATTTTCTTGTGCGGCAGTTCTTCATTTTCTCAAAACAAACAGATTGACTGTGAAAATGCAATTACTCAAATGGAAATGAATTATTGTGCAAAACAAAGCTATGAGAAAGCTCAAAAAGCATTGGATAAAATTTATAATAATCTTGTTAAAGTAATTGAAGAAAAACAAAAAGATTATGACAATGAACCTCAATTAACAGGTAAAAATCTTCTCGATCTTTTTCAAGATTCTCAAAATCAATGGATTAAATACAAAGAAACAGCTGCGGGTTTTAACGGAGCAATTTATCAAGGCGGTTCAATGCAACCTCTAATCTATTATAATGTTTTAGCTAGGATTACTGAAGACAGAATAAAGGAACTAAAAGATTTATTAGAAGAATTATCAATGTAAAAATCAATTATATAAGGAGTAATTATGAAAAAGATTTCAATAATTTTATCATTTGTGGCGCTGCTATTTTTAATCACGGATACAGCATATTCTGGTGATAAAGCAAAAAAGAACTTTGAAAAGATGAAAACACTTGTAGGAACTTGGCAATCTAAGACACCTGATGGAAGTGTAACAAAGATTACTTATAAAATTGTTTCCAACGGCTCTGCAATTATGGAAATAATATCCAGTAAAGAAGACCCTGGAATGATAAGTATGTATCATTTAAATAATGACATTTTAATGATGACTCACTACTGTTCTGCTGGCAACCAACCTAGAATGAAGGCTAAATTAGATACTGAAAATCCAAATGAAATTAATTTTAAATATATTGATGCAACCAATTTAAAAAGTGAAAAAGACGGACATATGCTTAATCTGGATATTAAGTTTAAGGATAAAGACCATCTCACACACGTTTGGACTTGGACAAAAGACGGGAAGCAAACTGAATTTGTTTTTGATGCTGAAAGAATAAATTAACACGGGGAAGTATCTTGGATTTAGAATATTTTTCACATCAATTAAACAGTAATGCTAATGCAGTTGCTTGTTTAGTAAATGAATTAACAAACGAGGAAGCACGTTGGAGATATAAACCCGATAAATGGACAATACTTGAAGTTGTAAACCATTTATACGAAGAAGAAGAAAAAGATTTTCCGTTAAGATTAAAATATATGCTCTATTATCCGGAAAAGACTTGGCCAAGCATTGATCCTATCTCTTGGGTAATGGAGAATAATTACAATTCCCGAGATTTGAATGAATCTGTAAAAAATTTTTTAAATGAAAGGAACAATTCACTTGAATGGCTAAATGGATTAAAAAATCCGAACTGGGACGTAGAATATGAAGCATCTTGGGGAAAGATTAAGGCAGGGGATATGTTTGCTGCTTGGGTAACTCACGATCTCCTCCATATACGACAAATTATTAATCTCAAGAGATTATATTACGAAAGTAAATCTGGTAATTATAAATCAGACTATGCCGGTAAGTGGTAAATAATTTTAATAATTAATTGTGAAACAATGATCAAAAATAAATTGGTATCCTTTTTGTTTTTCTAATTCTTACCATCTTTTTATTTAACTCTAATTGTTCAGCACAAGAAAGTATTGAACATCCAATGGTAAAGAAGATGCCGGGATTTGAATTAGTTAAAACATTAAGTAAAAAATCAGATTTCTCTACTTTTTCGTTCAGAATAAAAGAAGATAAAGTTGCCATCTTCGATAAAATAAACTGTGGTTCCACTGTCCTTAATTAAGATGATACTTTCAGTTTTTGCTTTTTCAAATATTTTGATGATTCCCAACATTTTAATTTAAACGCACTAAAAGTTTTAGAAGAAAACAAACAAAACGGCGGTAAACTTCATCCGCATTCTGAATTACTTGATATAATTCATTATTCAATAGTCCCCTGGATTAATTTCACAAGTTTTAAACACGCAAGAAAATTTGATAAAAAAGATTCAATACCTAAAATAGTAATGGGAAAATATAATACGGAAGGGGATAAGATGATAATGCCTGTTTCAGTGGAAGTTCATCATTCTTTAATGGATGGACTTCACGTTGGCAGATATTTCGAATTATTTCAGAAATATTTAAATCAACCTTAAAAATATTTAGTAAATAAATAGTATTTTTATTATATGATTTCTTCTTAACTGTTGTATTGCAACAAATTAAATAATCTTTACGTATACATTTTAACTAATAAATTTAAATGGAATTGCTATGAAAAAGTCAATAATATTTTCAACGTTTCTAGTATTATTATTAACATTAAACATTTATCCCCAACAAAAAGATAGAATAAAATTTACTGTAAGTGCTACAGGGAAGGTTAATGTTTTAGCAGATATAATTAATATTTCTATGAATATTGGAGTTGAAAATACTGACCCACAAATTGCGTTTGACCAGCACAAAGCAAGAGAACAAAAAATTATAAAATTGATAAAAAAATATGGGATATTAGATGAAAATATTTCTTATTCTTTATTCAATATTTCAAAATATAAAGATTATAGAGATAAGACTGTTACTTTTAAAACAAATCAAACATTACATTTTATTCTGAAAGATTTTGATAAATATATTCCTTTACAAATAGATCTGCTTAAAAACGGTTTTTATGAATTCAACAGTAATTTTTCTACATCTAAAAGAAAAGAAGGTCACGAAAAAAGTGTTAAAAATGCTTTAAAAAATGCTAGGAAAGAGGCAGAACTTTATGCAAGTAATTTAAATTTAAAAATCGGAAAAATTGTAAGTATCAGTTCAAACAATCCGGTTATTTATCCACGAGGTGATCTAATGCTCAAATCTTCAATGGCCCCGGAAGCCGGTTTAATAAATATATCCCAATATATTACAATAACTACAAATGTAAATGTAGTCTATAGTTTTATCGAATGATAAATGAAAAGCAAAGAAGCATATAACAATTGGGCTGGATCATACGACCAAGTTGAAAATCAAACAAGATCATTGGATGAAAGAGTTGTAAGAACTTTATTAACTGAACTTGATGGAAAAGATATTGTTGAAGCAGGTTGTGGAACCGGAAAAAATTCAGTTTGGTTTGCAGAAAATTGTAAAAGCTTAAAAGCATTTGACTTTTCTTCTGAGATGCTTAGAATTGCTAAAGGAAAAGTTACAAATTCTAATTCAGAATTTTTAATTCACGATATTACAAAACCCTGGCCATTTGAAGATGTAACTTGTGATTTAATTTCTATAAATCTTATACTTGAGCATATTGAAAATATAAATTTTATTTTTACCGAAGCCTATAGAATATTAAGAAATAATGGACAGGTGCTTGTTTGTGAGTTACATCCTTTAAAACAAAAAGAAGGATCAGTAGCAAGATTTGTAGATAAAAATACTGATGAAGAGATTCGTTTAGTTTCATATTATCATAGTGAACTTGATTTTTCAAAAGCCGCTGAACTAGCCGGATTTAATAAAATTATAATGAAAGATTGGTATGATGATACAAATAAAAATATTCCAAGATTACTCTCAATATTGCTGACAAAATAAATGAATAATTCTATTTTTATTCTAAAGAAATGGTTACTTGCTTTAGATATAAATCCTAAGAATACTTTTAAGGCTTTAATAAATATTCCAAGATATTTTAAAGATAAAAAAGAACTAAAAAAAAATATCTCAAAAGGACAAAACTCATTTAAATTTGGTAGTTTATATCCTTGTCTTTTTGATAGGGTAGAAGAGGGAGTTAATGCATCAGGGCATTATTTTCATCAGGATTTATTAGTTGCACAAAAAATATTCTCTGTAAACCCTAAAAAGCATGTAGATGTTGGTTCAAGAATAGATGGATTTGTATCTCATGTTGCAACTTTTAGAAAAATTGAAGTTTTTGATATCAGAGAAATTAAAACAAAAGTTGAGAATATTAAATTTGTTAAAGCTGATTTGATGCAGAAGCTTGATGAACGACTAATAAATTATACAGATTCTTTATCTTGTTTGCATACTTTAGAACATTTTGGACTTGGTAGATATGGTGACAAAATTAATTCAAATGGATATTTAACTGGTTTTGAAAATTTATCAAATATTCTAAAAAAGGGTGGTAATTTTTATTTCTCTGTACCTATAGGTCCACAAAGGATTGAATTTAATGCTCACAGAGTCTTTTCTATTTCATATTTGTTAGAATTAATTTCAACTAAATTTAATATTGATTCATTTTCATATGTTAATGATTCAGGTGATTTACAAAAAGAAGTAACACTAGACAAAGAAAATATAATAAATAATTTTGGATGTAATTATGGTTGCGGAATATTTGAATTAACTAAGAAATAAATAATTCATTAATTATAATATATTAGGTCCAATTTTATCATCATTCCATTTTAATTAGTTTTATATTTACTTAATTTTACAAAAAGATTTTTCATCTCAAATATTAAACTTAATGCTAAAAGATAAACCTAAATGTCATTGCGGAGTATTTGGAGTCTTCGGTAGTCCCAACGCTTCTTTAAAAACTTATTATGGATTACATGCTTTACAACATAGAGGACAAGAAGCTTGTGGTATTGTTACAAGGTCATTTAATGAGAAAAACAAACCAGTCTTTATCAAACATAAAGGAGAAGGTTTAGTTTCTGAAGTTTTTGCAGATTCAACCTTACTTACAACAACCCTTCAAGGCAATAATTCTATTGGACATAATAGATATTCAACAACAGGATCTACTGAATCAGTTAAAAATATACAACCATTTGTTGTTAATTACAGACTTGGAAATTTAGCTGTAGCTCATAACGGAAATATTACTAATGCTCAACAAATAAGAGAAGAACTTGTAAATGAAGGTGCAATCTTCCAGACAACAAGTGATACTGAAATTCTTCTCCATCTAATTGCAAGAAGTAAATTAAATGATCAAATTGAACAAATAAAAGAAGCAATAGAAAAATTGGAGGGTGCATTTAGCTTAGCAATTTTAACAGATGATAAGCTCATTGCTGCCAGAGATTGCCACGGATTTAGACCTCTTTGTTTAGGCAAGAAGGACAAAACTTTTCTTGTAGCATCAGAAACCTGTGCTTTTGATATCAATATGGCTGAGTTTATACGTGAGGTAGAACCAGGTGAAATAATAATAATTGATGATGAAGCATACAGAGAGCAAAAAGTAAAGTCAATCAGATTTAATGTTGAAAGGATTAAACAATCGCATTGCATATTTGAGTATATATATTTCTCAAGACCTGATAGTTTTGTATTTGGAAATAATGTTGACAAAATGAGAAGACGATTAGGTAAAATTCTTGCAAGTAAACATCCGGTTGTTAGTAAAGATGATAAGAAAGTAATTGTTATAAGTGTACCCGATAGTTCAAATACCTGTGCTCTTGGTTATCAAAGACAATTAGAAAAAGATGGAATAAATTCTAAACTTGAAATCGGATTAATCAGAAGTCATTATATCGGTAGAACTTTTATTCAACCCGGACAAGAAAAGAGGGAAGTAAGTGTAAGAATTAAGTTCAACATTGTTAAAGGGGTCCTTGAAAACCGAACTGTTGTTATTGTTGATGATTCAGTTGTTAGGGGAACAACATCTAAACAATTGGTTAAATTGATAAGAACTGCCAACCCAAAAGAAATTCATTTTAGAATTTCTTCTCCTCCAATTATGAATCCATGTTATTATGGAATGGATTTTCCAAGTAGGGATGAATTAATTGCAAATAAATGTAAAGGAGATATTCAAAAGATAAAGGAATATTTAGGAGTTGATTCTTTAGAATATTTAACAATGGATGAATTATTAAGTTGTGTTGAAGAAGATGGTAAAGAAAATTTCTGCACGGCTTGTTTCTCCGGTGAATATCCAACCGAAGTTGATTTTACATTTAAAAAAGAAATTTATGAACAATAATTTTAAATGATATGAAGATCAATTATAAGGAACTCTTTTCAACTAGGTCAAATCTTTTAAGTATTTTCAGACTTTTTTTAGCAATTCCACTTTGGGTACTATTTGATCAATTAAATTCTAGTTGGGCTCCTTATGTACTTTTCTCAATTTGCATCTTGGTTGCTGTTACTGATCTATTAGATGGATATTTGGCAAGAAAATACAATGAAGTAACAGAAATGGGGAAAATAATTGATCCATTAGCAGATAAAGTTGTTGTAGCTGCTATTATTTTAAAATTATACTTGATTGGAATAATCCCTAATTATTACTTTTTTATGATTATAGGAAGAGATGTAATAATATTTTTAGGTGGAATATATGTTGCAAATAAAATAGGAAAGGTTTTGCCTTCCAATAAATTAGGTAAGATTACAGTTTTAAATATTGGTGTAGTAATCTTACTTAGTATTCTTCAACTAGAATGGAGTAGCTATGTCTTTTTAATTTTTTATTATATGAGTATATTTTTAATCTTTGCATCCTTGTTAGGATATATATATAGAGCATTTGAGTACATTAAATCAGATAAATCTAATTAATATGATGGACAAATTTGATAAATTAAAATTTGCACTATCAAAAACAAAAAAGAAATTTTTTGACGGTATCACTGAAGCGTTAACAGGTAAAGCAATAGTGGAGCAACACGTGATTGATAATATTGAAGAGATACTTATATCAGCTGATATTGGATATGATACTACGGAAAAAATAATTTCTAAAGCAAGAGAAGCATTAGTAAAAGATAAAGATAATTGTAGAGATGAAACATCAATTAAACAAAGTATATTTAACGAATTAAAAAATATATTTGATAAAGTTAATATTAATTTTAAAAGTGACATTAGTAAAATAAAGAAACCATTTGTTTATCTTATCGTTGGAGTTAACGGAGTAGGGAAGACAACTTCAATTGGCAAATTAGCTTACAATTATAAACTGCAAGGTAAAAAAGTCTTACTGGGAGCTGCTGATACTTTTAGAGCTGCTGCTGGTGAACAGTTAGACATTTGGGCTGATAGAGCAGGTGTTGATATTGTTCAAGGTCAGAAAGGAACCGATCCAGCTTCGGTTGCTTTTAAAACAATTAAAAAAGCAATTAATAATAATTACGACATCGTTTTTATTGATACAGCAGGAAGATTGCATACAAATAGTAATTTAATGAATGAACTTTCTAAAATTAAAAGAGTAATTGAAAAAGTCTTGCTACGTGCTCCAGATATGACACTTCTTGTTCTTGACAGTTCAAACGGGCAAAATGCTGTAATACAGGCTAAAGAATTTAAGAAAGCAACTGATTTGGATGGTATCATTTTAACAAAATTAGATGGAACTGCAAAAGGTGGAATTGTTTTTAATATTATTGATTCTTTAAATATACCTATATCTTATATTGGTGTTGGTGAAACTATTAATGATCTGCAAGTATTTGTACCTGATAATTTTCTAAAAGCTTTATTAAATTAAAGGTGTATTTTATGGCAATTTTTATGAAAAAACCTAAGCATAGAATATTTGATTATACTCCTCAGTTTTACAAACCCGAAGAAGATGAAAAAGAGAAAAGGAAAAAGAAATTAGGTTTTAAAAGACAATTAAAAACTATACGCACTAAAAAACGAAATCCTCTTATTTGGATAATTATTTTAATAATTTTAATTTTAATTATACTAAAGTTACAAAGTATAGGATAGGGAATTTAACATTTTAATAAATGGTGAATCAAGATATCATTTAGTTTACATAATATACATTATAGGACTTTTTTATATTTAGAAATTTCTTTTATTCATAGATATTTTTACAAAATTTTCTATTTTATCTTCTTTTCCAAATAAAACTAATATATCCTCTCTTTTTAAAACATAATTAGGATCTGGTGAAATTATTTCTTGATTTTGTTGATCATCTAATAAAGGGTTTATATTTTTAATCATAAGTACTTCTACGTTATATAAATTTCTTAATTTTAATTGAGCTAGAGTTTTACCTGTAAATTGTAATGGTACTTTTTGCTCTACAATAGAAAATCCTTTTACTATATTTGTTGTATTATTTTCTTCAATTGCCTTAAATTCGGTCGACAAACCATCTGCTAAATTATATTTCAAACTTTCATGATTATAAGCCTTTAAAACTTGTTGACGGGAAATTGCACCTAAAATCTTATCAGGATTTTCTTTATCTACTACAGGAAATTGATCTAAGTTCTTTTTACTAAAGAGATTAAGGACATAATCTAAATTATCTGCTATATCAATAGTGATTATTTTAGGATTTATAACATCTTTGGCTACTATTACATTTTTTAATGTATCATAATCTGTAATTATTGGTCTTAATTCTGATTCTGATATAGCCCCATTAATAATTCCTTTACTATTCACAGTATAAAAGGTACTGTTTGGACTCGCAATTATTTTACCGACTAATTTGGGTAAAGGAGTATTTTCGTCAACTAATTCAATTGCATTTAACTTTAAATCAGAAACTTTAATCGCTTTTAATATATTAATTTCTTTTCCTGCACTTATTTTATAACCTTCTGCTTCTAAATGTTTAACGTGTACAGAACCTTTAATTATCATTTGCACTAAGGTTGTACTAACTATTACAGCCAACATAAGTGGTAAAATAAAAGAATAATTTTGTGTCATCTCAAATATTATTAATATTGATGTGATAGGTATTGTATTGATACCTCCTAAAACCGCTCCCATCGATACTAAAATAAATACAGTCGGATCTAAATTTGCCCCAAAAATAATTTGCAGAATAGACAAATATATACCCAAAACATGCTCCAAGAAATAAAGATGGAGCAAACATTCCGCCGAATCCACCGGAACCTAATGTAAGAGGTACAAGTACAAATTTTAAAATCAAAAGAGAGAGTATTACTTTCCAAGTAAGAGATGCTGCTAATATTTCATTTATTGCTCTATACCCTACTCCAAAAATTTCACTATAAAAATAACCGCTAATACCAACTAAAAGTCCGACAATTAACATTCCCACCCACTGAGGAATATGCCTGTAAATTTTATACTTAAATAAATGTTCTGCAAACGAAGAATATCTAATAAAAACAAGTGATAATAATCCTGCAAAAAGGCCTAAAATTATGTATAGATAAAAATTAGAATAATTTACTATTTGAGGAGTAGCAAAAATAAAACGTGGACTGTTTCCTAAAAATATTCTTGATACAGTGCTTCCCGTTACAGAAGCCAAAATTAAAGCAGAAAAAGTCGGCGTTTGAAAATCATTTAATAGTACTATTTCCAATGCAAAAAATACACCTCCAAGAGGTGAATTAAATATTGCTGATATTGCAGCTGCTGAACCTGCTGCAGTTAACATCCTAACTTTAGAAGATGAAAGTCCTAAAATTTCTCCAATTTTACTGGCCATCCCAGCTCCAATTTGAGCAGCAGGGCCTTCAGGCCCTAAAGTTCCGCCTGTACCAATGCATATTGCAGGAGCAATAAAATGAAAAACTGTAGTTCTAAAAGAAATGTGACCACCTCTAAAAGCCACCGATTTAATAACATTAGAAACACCTTTTCTTTTTGAGATATTAGGAAAACCTTTTATCATCAAACTTTGAATTAACATTCCGATAGCCGGTAAAATTATGACAACTGCTGTTCCTAAAAAGTATAAACCTTTGGGGGTTTGCTTAAAGAAAAGATCATTTAACATTTCGAGAGAATCGTGAAAAAGGACTGCACCAAGTCCGGCAATAACTCCTATAATAATAGCGTAAAGACTAAACACAGTATATTCTGGCATGGAAAATTTTAAAAGCCTAGCTCGAAACTTATTATTAAAACTTTTAATATTTTTTAGTAAGATATAACCTGAAGAGTCTTCTTTTTTTTGCATCAAAATTGGCTAAAAATAAACTGAATTATTAATTTTTATATTTAAAAAAACCTTCACCTGATTTTCTCCCCAACTTCTTTGCGGCAACCATCTTTTTTAGTAAAGGACACGGTCTGTATTTAGAGTCATTAAATCCATTGTACAAAACTTCCATTATAGAAAGACAAACATCCAATCCAATAAAATCTGCTAAAGTTAATGGCCCCATTGGATGATTCATTCCCAATTTCATTACTGTATCAATATCTTCTGCAGAAGCAACATTTTCCATTAAAGCAAAAATTGCTTCATTTATCATAGGCATTAAAATTCTGTTTGAAATAAAACCGGGATAATCAAACACTTCAACAGGTGTTTTTCCAAGTTTTATTGAAAGTTCTTTTATTGTGTTAAATGTAGCATCATTAGTTGTGTAACCTCTGATAATTTCAACTAATTTCATAATAGGTACAGGATTCATAAAATGCATTCCTATAAACTGCTCCCCTCTTATATCTGCAGAAAGTTCTGTAATAGAAATAGAAGAAGTATTACTCGCAAAGATAGAATCTGCTTTTATTATATTATTTAATTTATTGAATATTAAATGCTTAACCTGTTTATCCTCATATATTGCTTCAATAACTAAATCACTATCAGCAGGAGTATTTACAATCCCAATAATTGGTGTAATATTCGATAATGTCTGCTCCTTTATCTCAACAGTAATTGATTCTTTTTTAACTTGTCTATCCAAATTTTTTGAAATAGTATTAATAGCTTTATCTATAAATCTTTGCTCTTGCTCCACAAGATTTACTTTGAAATTATTTTGAGCAAATACATGGGCAATACCATTGCCCATTGTTCCGCCACCTATTATAGAAACTTCTTTAATTTTCATTTTTCCACCTTATTTATTATAATTTTTAACAATAAGTGCAGAAGCTTCACCGCCGCCAATACATAATGAAGCAAGTCCATATGTTGAATTTCTTTTTTTCATTGCGTGAATTAAAGTCACCAAAATTCTTGCTCCACTTGCACCAATTGGATGACCCAAAGCAACTGCACCTCCATTAACATTAATTTTTCCTGGATCAAGCTTTAATAATTTATTTACAGCTAATGAAACTACAGCAAAAGCTTCATTAATTTCAAACAAATCAATATCATCGGTTTTTAGATTTGCCTTTTTTAATACTTTAGTTATAGCATCTGCGGGAGCAGTTGTAAATTCAATAGAAGCTTTAGCAGCAGAACTTTGTGCTATTATTTCAACTAAAGGTGTAAGTCCGAGTTCTTTAGCTTTTTCTTCACTCATAACTAATAAAGCTGCAGCTCCATCGTTTATGCTGGAGGCATTAGCAGCAGTAACTATTCCGTCTTTTTCAAATACCGGTTTTAAATTAGGTATCTTGTCAAATTTTACTCTTGATGGTTCCTCATCAACAGATACTTCAATATCCCCTTTTCTGTTTTTAATAATAACTTTTGTAATTTCATCATCAAATTTACCTGATTTTTGAGCCGTAATAGCTTTATTGTATGAATTTACTGTAAATTCATCAAGTTGTTCTCTTGTAAAATTAAAATCTTTTGCACAAGACTCTGCACAACTTCCCATGTGAATATCATTATAGACATCCCAAAGTCCATCTTTTACTACAGAATCTATAATCTTACCGTCACCAAGCCTATAACCTGTTCTTCCCTTTGGTAATAAATAAGGTGAGTTTGACATACTTTCTTGCCCGCCAGCAACTATCACATTAGCATCGTCACAAAGGATTGCCTGCTGTGCAAGCATCACCGCTTTAAGTCCGCTACCGCACATTTTATTTATTGTTAAACATTCTGTCTTAAGTGGAAGCTCAGCATAAATTGCTGCTTGTCTTGCTGGGGCCTGTCCTTGACCTGCAGTTAGTACGTTCCCCATTATTACTTCATCAATCTCTTTTACATCAATGTTAGTTTTTTTTACTAAATCTTTTATTACTAAGCTGCCTAAATTTCCTGCAGTTAGAGATGATAGAGAGCCCATAAATGAACCTATGGGAGTTCTTTTTGCTGATACAATTACAACTTTTTTCATTTCCTATTTCCTTAAAAAATAAATTATTCTTTATTATTTAATGTATAAAATTAAACAAAAAAGCATTAATAAACTTCCCCATTAAATTATATAGAATAAAGAATCTTATAAAATCGACTAGATCATATAGTTATCTAATAAATGCTGCTATTTCATTTACAAGATTTAAGGTTACAATCGAAGGGTTTATATTTCGGTTTATTAAACTTGTATAATTATCTATCTTTTCAACTAAAGGTGTTATATCTAATAATGAAAATTTAGAATTAAATTTTTCTAAAGTTGTTTTGTGATCTTCAAAATAAATATTCGGTAAATTATTTTTTTCTTTTGTTAAGTCATTTAACCAAATTACAATCATCTTTAATAATAATTTTAATGATGAAGAATTTTTTACAGAAGAATATTTACTTAAAATACTATAAGCTGAATTATATTTTTTTGCAAAGGAATATCTTAAAATTTGAATGGTATCTTCAAACATTTCATTAAAATTATTTTCAATTAAATTTATGGCTTCTGTAACTGAACCATTGGAAAAAACAGCTACCTTATCGGATAGCTCTTTCTCAATATTAAATTTAGTCCTTAATATTTTAGCTATATCTTCAGAGCTTAGAGGCAAAAAATTAACTTCCCAGCAACGTGATCTTATAGTATCTAACAATTGTGATGGGTTAGATGTACACAATATAAATACTATACCTTGGGGAGGTTCTTCAAGTTGTTTTAATAAAGCATTTTGGGATTCTATGCTCATCAAATGAGCAAAAGAAATTAAAATTATTCTGTAAGGAATTTCAGAAAAATCAAGCGAAATAAATTTTTTGATATCACGTATACTACTAATTTTTATGTTTTTTGTATTTGGTAACTTTATGCTGCAATATGGGTTTTTAATTTTTTCATTTAAATAAATTTTAATTTCATCCAGAGTATCTGACGGGAGCTTATCATAAGGTCCGTCTTTTTCAGTTTCGTTTTTACCCCTTGGCAAAGGGAAAACATATTTTATATATGGTTCTGAAAATTTATTAATTGAAGACTGTGTTTTTTTAATTTTATCCGTTGAAATTTCTTTTGTATTTAATAATTTCACGAAATGTATTGCAGTATATTCTTTTCCTATTCCATCCTTACCTGTAAAAAGAAAAGCATGAGGAATATTTGATGAATTTATTATTTTTTTTAGAAAAAATTTAACTCTTTCCTGTCCATAAATTTCATTCCATTGTGCAGTCATAAAAAATACTGTTCAATAGACTTTTTAATAATCATCATCATCAAGGTTATAAAAGAAATCTTCTTCAGAGGGATAATCTGGCCATATATCTTCAATTGATTCATAAGGTGGTTGATCTTCACTATCTTCAAGTTCGGAAAGATTATGAATGACTTCATAAGGTGCACCTATCCTATCTGCATATTCAATTAGTTCATCTTTAGTTGCAGGCCAAGGTGCATCATCTAAATATGCAGCTAATTCAACTGTCCAAATCATCATAGGCTATTCTCTCAATAGTTATTTAGACTCATTTTTTTTGGTAACAAAATAATTAATATCGTCAAAGAAAAATCGAGATGGATTTAGAGCTTTTCCATCATGTCTAACTTCATAATGTAGATGAGGGCCTGTTGATAATCCCGAGTTGCCTGTTTTAGCAATAATATCCCCTCTTTTAACTTTTTGACCTTTTCTGACCAAAGTTTTAGATAAATGTGCATAGAGTGTAGAATATCCGAAACCGTGATCAACTTGTATGCATAATCCATAGCCACCTCTGTGTCCTACAAATTCAACTCTACCGTTTCCGGTAACGTGAACAGGTGTCCTCAAATTAGCTAGAATATCTATTCCAGCGTGCATACGCCTTATGTGTAAAATAGGATGCATTCTCATTCCAAAATCGTGCAATGCTATTCCTGCCGCAGGTTTTATTGCAGGAATACTAGCATACAATTTTTTGTTTTCTTTTAATTTTTTAGATATTTTATCATAATTAGATTTTTCAAATTCTATTTTTCTAGAAAGTTTATCAACAAAATTAAGTGCATTTTTTAATTGTTTTCCTGCATTTCCACTGAGATAATCAATACTGTTATCAAATGAACCACCACCTATACCAAGAAGTCTTTCTTCATCAGAAATTGGTTCTAAATTTGATGCTAACCTAAGTTGATAATCATATTTAGATAATGAATCAATTTGATTATTAATCAATTTATATTTTTTAACTATTTCAGTAAGTTTTTTACTTAACTGTTGATTTTCTGATTTTAAAGAACTTACTGTGTTAACTGAATCAGTCAGATTTAATAGATAAAAATACCCACCAAACAGCAGAGAACTAATTGTTATTACTGCGATAGAAAAATAAATAAACAGCTTAAATTTATAGCTCTTTATTTCTATAAATTGAAGCTTTTCTTTTGAGAAGAAGTATAATTTTTTCATAAATACGTGCCGAAAGTAACTAATTATAAAAAATTTGTCAAGTATAATTTAAATTAATTTATTCAAAATCATGTTCAAAATAATCTACACCTCTTAAATCTTTATTGGTCTTATCTTTTATTTGAGTATGTAGTCTTTCTTCGAATAATTTAGCTGAATTATAACCATAATGTTTTAACAGATAGTTTAAACTTATTACCTCAGAAATTACGGTTATGTTTTTACCAGGAATAATTGGTAGTCTTAAATATGGAATATCTACACCTGAAATTGAAATAGTTTCTTCGTCTAATCCAGTTCGTGTATAATTTTGTTTTTTATCCCAGAACTCAAGTTCTACTACAATTTCTAATCTTTTCTGATGACGTATTGCTCTTATACCAAACATTTTTTCCACATTGATAAGTCCTAAGCCTCTTATTTCCATAAAATGTTTTACAAGATTTGTTCCTGCACCCATTAGAATGTTTTCACCTTTTTTTGTAAAAATTATCACATCATCAGCAACAAGTCTATGTCCTCTTTCTAAAAGATCTAGTGCAACTTCACTTTTTCCAATACCAGATTTACCTACAAATAGAATACCCACTCCATAAACATCCACAAAAGATCCGTGTACAGAAATTCTTGTTGCAAGTTGATCATCTAAAAAATCATTTATTAAATAACTTGTTTTTGTTGTAGTAAACGGAGAATTAAATACGGCGGTTTTATTTTTATTTGCAAACTCCAATAATAATTTTGGAGGTTTATTGCTATTAGTAAAAATTACACAAGGAACTTTGAAATTAAAAAATTTTGTTAAAGCTTCTTTTTGTTTTATTGCAGATAACTGTTTTAAGAATTTTAATTCTGTATTGCCAAATATCTGAACTCTTTCATTAGAAAATGAATCTAAAAAACCTGATAAAGCTAATCCTGGACGGTGTAAATCTTTTGTTGTAATAATTTCATCAAAGCCGGATTCATTTGAAATAAGTTTTATCCTAAACTTATCTTTTATACTTTCATAAAAAAATTTAACAGTAATTGATTCTTTTCTAGAAAGAGATTTCTCGTCAATTTTAAACATTTAATGAGCTATTTGTTTTGAACGAAACTTTTTTAACTGAGATTTTATTTTATTTACAGAGGAAGCAATAGATTTATTAAAATCATCACTTTCTTCCTTTGCTTTTAATGTTTGTCCGGGAATTTGAAGAATAATTTCTGCATTTTTAACACTATTATTTGGTTTTGTATAGCTTAATACAACTTCTGCATTCATAATATTATCATAGTATTTCTCAAGTGAAGATATTTCATTACTGACAAATTCTTTTAGTGTTTGATGAGCTTTAAATTTTCTTGCCGTTATTTTAATATTCATAATTTACCTCAAAAATATTATGATTTAGGGTGTGATTTTTTATAAGTAGATTTTAATCTTTCTACACTAACGTGTGTATAAATTTGTGTAGTAGATAAATTTTCGTGACCAAGTATTTCTTTTACAGCACGCAGATCTGCACCTCTATCTAGCATATGTGTAGCAGCACTATGTCTGAAAATATGTGGGCTTTTTTTCTTAATGTCCGTAACTTGCGAAAGATATTTATTAACCAATCTATACACCATCTTTGAATAAATTCTTTTTCCATGTTTATTTACCAAAAAAGGATCGTTTGGGTTCCTAAAAACTTTATTAGAAATATAATCTTTTATAATTATTTTAGATTTGCTACCAATGGGAACAATCCTTGTCTTTTTACCTTTACCTAAAACTCTTAAGATATTGCTGCTTATGTCTACATCAACAAAATTGAGATTGCAAAGCTCTGAAACACGTACAGCACAACCATATAAAATTTCAATAATACATTTTGCCAATTGTGGTTCCTTATCCTGCTTTTCTATGATTGAATACAATTTATCAATAGTATTTTCATTTATTATTTCCGGTAATTTTTTTTCACCTTTCGGATTAGAGATATTCAATGTTGGATTATAATCTAACAAATTATTTGAATAAGAAAATTTGAACAATCCTCTTATTGAAGCCATATTTCTAGAGATACTTCTTTTTGAAATACCCGATTCGTTTAACTGCATTAAATATGTCTTTATAAATTTCTCAGATATTTGATCTAAATTTAGTTTCGAATAGGTTTCACAATATCCATAAAAATGTAATAGATCAGTATTGTAAGACTTAATTGTATTATCGGAATATCTTTTAATATTTGTTAATTCACTTATAAAGTTATTTATTGCATCATTCACTTTCATACTTATACTGCTTCCGCTTTTTCCTCATCTTCTATTATTAATTCTTCAGCACATATAGGGCATTTAAGATAATTGCCTTTTTTCTTTGAATATCTTTTTTCCATATAATCGGAATCTTTATTAGGACATTGAGTAGGAACTGGTTTGTACCAGCTTACAAAATCACAATCAGGAAATCTGGAACAACCATAAAATAGTCTTCCACGTTTTGACTTTCTTTCTACCACTTCACCGGTTTTACATTTAGGGCAACTAACACCGAGAGAAATATTTTTAATAAAGTCGCATTTTGGGAAATTTTCACAGCCAATGAATCTACCAAATTTTCCTTCTTTAAATAGAAGTCTACCTCCGCATTTTTCACAGGTTTCTCCTGTATACTCCGGTTCTTTATTAGTATTAGCAATTTCTTTGAATGATTTAATGTTATTACATTTAGGATAATTAGTACAGCCAAGATATCTTCCAAATTTTCCGAATTTTATCTCCATTTCTCCGCCGCATTTATCGCAGATAATTTTCTCAATCTTATCCTCTACTTCAATTAGTCTTTTTGCAAAAGGGTTGTAAAAATCTGATAAGACCTTTTGGTATTCTTCGTTTCCCGCAGCAATCTGGTCTAATTCAGATTCCATTAAAGAAGTAAAATCTTCACTTATAATATTTGGAAAATTTAGGACCAATATTCTACTAACTTCTTTTCCCAATTTTGTTGGAATTAGCTTCTTTTGTTCCTGGGTTACATATCGTCTGTCTTGAATAGTTGAAACTATATGTGAATATGTACTTGGTCTTCCTATTCCGTTTCTTTCAAGTTCTTTTATAAGAGAGCTTTCAGTAAATCTTGGCGGAGGTTTTGTAAAATGTTGTGTTTCCTGTAATTCTTTAAGGTCTAATTTTTGATCTTTTTCTAAACCCAAAGGTATTTTTTCGTTTCTGTATTCTTCTTTTTCTTCAGCACCTGGTTTTTTTTCAAAAATTTCTTCATAAACTTTTTGATAACCTAAGAATTTTGTTGCACTACCGATAGCTTTAAATAAGTATTCATCAGCTGAAATTTCTATCACTGTGGTCTCCAGTAATGCAGGAGTCATTTGAGATGCTATAAAGCGGTTCCAAATTAATTCATAAACTTTGTATGATTTTTTATCTAAAAATTGAGAAATTTTTGCAGGAGGAAATTCTAATGAAGTAGGTCTTATAGCTTCATGTGCATCTTGTACATTTTGTTTCTTTTTCTTTTCATATTTATTTGGAGAATGCGGTGTATATTCATTACCGTATTTATTTTTAATATAATCAGAAGCAGAAGACAGTATTTCATCGCTTAGTCTTGTTGAATCTGTTCTCATGTAGGTAATCAAGCCTTGCGTTCCGTTTTCACCGAGTTCAATACCTTCATATAATCTTTGTGCTATCATCATAGTTTGTTTGGGGCGCATCCCCATCCTTCTTGATGCTTCGGATTGTAAAGAACTTGTAATAAAAGGCGGTAATGGATTACGTTTAGTATTTCTCTTATTGATTGATGAAATTATGAATTCAGCTTTATTACTAATTGATTTATAAATTTTCTCTGATGTTTTTTTATCGGATATAGAAATATATTTTTTAAGAAAATTATTCCAATCTTTTTCTGTCATTTCAGGCTTAGGTTTAATTTTTATATCCTTACCGTTTATATTGAATAATTTAGCCTTAAATTCATCGCCTTTATCAGTTTTAAAGATTGCCCAAATACTCCAGTATTCTGTTTTAATAAAATCATTAATTGCCCCTTCCCTATCGCAAATAATTTTTAATGCAACCGATTGAACTCTACCTGCTGAAACAGATCCGTTGCCCGATATTTCGATTACAGATTTCCAAAGAAAAGGGCTCATTTTATAACCGATAATTCTGTCCATAACTCTTCTTGCCCTTTGAGATTGAACTAAGGATTGATCAATTTCTCTTGGGGATTCCATTGCTTTTTTTATACCGGTTTTAGTTATTTCATTGAAGAGTACTCGGTATAATTTAGAACCTTCTTTAAGTTTTATAACATCTGCAATATCTTGTGCAATGGCTTCACCTTCTCTATCGGGGTCAGTTGCTATAAATATTTTTTTACTTTTAGACACTAAGGCTTTTATTTTTTTTATAAGATCGCCTTTACCTCTGATATTCAAATAATTAGGTTTAAAATTATTCTCAATATCTACACCTAATCTTGTCTTAGGTAAATTTCTTATATGTCCAACTGTAGCTTCAACTTTATAGTTTCTTCCCAAATATTTATTAATAGTTTTTGCTTTTGCCGGTGATTCTACAATTACAAGATTCGTACTCATTATATAATTCTTTAATTTATTGTGTCGGAAGAATGAAGCATTAACCTGCTTCCAGGTAAAGATAGTTTTTCTAAGTCCAAATATAGAGAAAGTAATAAAACATTTATTTCGTCTATATCAATGATGTCTAAAGGTAATAATTTTAGTTCATCTAAAATATAATCAAATTCAAAAGAAGTAAGCAATCCAATATTATAAAATCGGAGTAGATAATCATAATTATTTATTCCGATAGCCCTAATTTCTCGCTCAGAGGGAATTCTTATGCCTTGTCTTTGATTTACTGTGTTGGAATTTGCAATTGCCTGTTCACGTTGATTCTTTTCATAAATCCAACTATAAGCAGCTGCGACAATGTTTTTTTTATAAATATTTTCTAATTCTAGATTTTCTAAATTTTCGTCTTTAATATTTTTTTCATTAATTTTTTCTCTTACTTTTACCAAAGCATCAACAATTTTACTTATCATAACTATCCGTTTTTTATTTTCGAAGTAATTTACAGAAATTATTTAACAATAAATTTTCCTGTACTTTCATTATTTTTTTATCCTTTTTCTCTCTATCGTCAAAGCCTAATAAATGAAGAATACCGTGAATAACTAGCCTATATAATTCATTTGATAAAGAAACTTTAAATTTTTTTGAATTTTCAAGTGCATCATCTACTGATATAAATATTTCTCCATCAATACTGTTATTATTTTTATTATAGTTAAAGGTTAATATATCAGTTGAATAATTGTGTCCTAAATATTGTTTATTTATTAAAATTATTTCTTCCTTTTCAATAAAATTTAGCTCTAAAGAATTAATCGAAATTTTTAGTTCTTTCTTTAGAAATGATAATAATTTATGGATTAGAATTTTGTTAATCTTATAATTTGAGATTGCAAAGATATGTACATTTTTTATCAAAAAAAATTCCTATAGTTATAAAAAAAATTTTTTTTCTAAATGTCAAGTAATTCTTGAAATTCATATAAAAGAATTGAATGTTTTTTTCGCATAATTATAATATCGTTTTGCTGAATTTTCCATTTCTTTAATTTCATCTTTAGTAACATCACGTATAATTTTACCAGGGACTCCGGCAATAACTTTCCCTTCGGGTACTTCAAAACTTTGTAAAACCACTGCTCCTGCTGCAACAATTGAATGCTTATTGACTACTGCACCATCCAAAACAATAGCGCCCATTCCGATTAAACATTCATCGTTAATTGTACACCCATGTAACGTTACGGAATGACCCACAGTAATATTATTACCTATATTTAAAGGGAACTTATTATTAGTAACATGAAGCATTGAACAATCTTGAATGTTTGTAAATCTACCTATTTTGATGTAATGAACATCACCTCTAATTACAGTATTGTACCAAACGCTGCTTCTTTCTGACAATTCAACATTACCTATTATCTTACTCCCAGGAGCTAAAAAAACCGAAGGATGTATTTTCGGTATCATTCCTTCATATTGAAAGATACACTCATCTGATAGCTTTTTCTTTATTTCATTAATTTTATCCAAATTCATTCACTATTTAATTTTGCTAATTCACTTGCTTCATTAAACAATGTTAATGATTTCTTAATTTCTTTATCCTGTTTTAGTAATACTGAATACCACCCCTTGTTCTTCCAAAAAATTCTTGCAATTTGTGCCTTTAATCTTGCTTTTATATAATTCTTATCTTTATTAAAATCTTTTGAAATAAATTTAACTTTGAGGGTTTTTGCAAACGATAAAAAGCTTTTTAAATTTGCTTTATTTATTTTAAAATCCTTATCATAAAGAGATAAGTTCTTTCCGTATTTTTTAATAATTTTTGTTTTATTAGACTGTAAGTACCTTAGTGTAAATTTATAAAATACATTATGCCTAAGCAAGTCAGTAAGATAATCAGAATACTTTTCTGATTTAATTACATAGTCCGGAGTTATGCCTCCGCCTCCATAAACTTTTCTACCGCTTTTTGTCTTAAAATATTTTGCAGAAGAATCTTTATCAGATTTATGGTTTAAATTATTTCCTGCAACTAAATTAGAATCACCGGCTTCGTGATAATATTCTTCTTTATTTTTAAGATTTTTGTAATCTCTTTGAATGAGTCTGCCTGAAGGAGTGTAATATTTAGCAATTGTAAGTCTAAGTGCGGAACCATCTGATAAAGTATACTGCCTTTGAACAAGTCCCTTGCCAAAAGTAGTTGTGCCTACAATTAGTCCCCTATCCCAATCCTGAACAGCTCCGGCAACAATTTCACTAGCACTAGCCGAACCTTTATTGACTAAAATCAATAATGGTGTTTTTTCAAAATCTGATTTATAAGAAGCGTAATATTCTTCATCAAATTGACTTTTTCTTCCTTTTGTGTATACTATTTTTTTGTTACCTGAAATAAAAAGATCGGCTACTTTTACTGCTTGGTTTAAATAACCTCCCGGATTTCCGCGTAAATCTAGGATTAAACGGTGCATCCCTTTTTGTTTTAAATCGTACAATGCTTTTTTTAATTCACTTGAAGTAGTGCTTGAAAATCTTGATACACTTACATAGCCGACAATTTTATTTATCATTAGATGAGCATCAACAGAGTAGAGAGGTATTTTATCCCTTATAATAGTATATTCTATCGGTTTTTCAATTCCGAATCTTAAAATGGTTACATTTACTTTAGTTCCTGCTTTACCTCTTAATTTTTGTCTGACATGTTCGTTAGTTATACCAATGGCACTGTTATTATTAATTTTAATTATCCTATCGCCTGATAAAATTCCTAATTTTTCGCTTGGTCCACCTGTAATTGGCGAGACTACCGTTAGTGTATCGTTAATAACTTGAAATTCAATGCCAATACCTTCAAAATTTCCCCTAAAAGATTCTTCAATTGTTTTCAATCTTTTTGCATCTATATAAACACTATGTGGGTCTAATTTGTCAAGCATACCTTTAATAGCAGCTTCAACTAATTTTTGAGTATCAACTTTATCAACGTAGTTGCTTTGGGTTAATCGCAAAACCTCATCCATTTTTTCAATACTGGCTTGCAGATTATCACTTGAAAATATTTTTGGAATTTGAATAACTACTATTATTCCAATTAATAATACTATTATACTTATTGGTATTTTAAACTTTCTCAAAATAAATCTTTCCTTTTTTAAAACTTAAAATGTAAAATGAAAAATGTATATATTGATTTTTTATGTACTGAGTTTTGTAGTGATTGGTTTCGGTAAACAAACTGTATTTCAGCATCATAATTATTTATTGGTTCGTAATTCATTGAAAATGCTATCTCTCTAGTATACTCTCTATCACCGCTTAATAAAGGGACTGTTCGCGGATCAAAAACACGATGTCCTAAATTCAAATTACCACCTACATTCAATTTTACTGAACCGTCAGGCTTTAAGGGATTTGCACCGTGTTCTAAATACATAAATTTTATTGAAGATCTTAATCTGTTAGTAAACCTGTAATATATTTTTGAAACATACAATTTACTGTTGGGCTGCAAAAAAGAGGCTAAAGATCTACCGTCATTACTATAGGTATTACGGGAAAAACGATGTGTGTAAACAAAAGGGTCCACAATTATATATTCAAATTGAAAATCGAGAGGAATTGATTTATAAAAATTAGTTGACAAAAAACCAACATTTAATAAGAACTGATTTCCCCAGTAACTTGTTCCAATTTTACTAAAATCCAAATCATCTATTAAAAAAGTACCATAAAATTTTACTCCATTTAGAACTTTGCTATTAAAATCAAAAAACAACAAGGAATTATCTCTGTCTTTATTATCGTTTTGTACAAATTTATAAATGATAAAAGGGTTCAAATAGCTAAAATCCAACGGACGGTTTCCGTATACAATCATCTCTCCTATACCAAAATTAAGAGCATCGGAAATATTTATTCCCAAACGATGATAACCTATATATTTATCAATCACGGTTGTTTCTCTGCCTGTAGATGGATTATTTACAAAAGTATTTGCTCCTAATATTTTTCCGTGCAAGTATGAATAATCCAACGATTTATATTTCATTTTCAATCCGAAATAGTCAAATATTGGGGCATTCTCACCAAATATGGGCTTAATTAAACCGTAACCGAAATTAAGTCTATCTCTTCCAAATTTTAGTTTTACGAGATTAAAATCAGCAGTTAAATAAGCATCATCCGTTCTGTCAAATGAATTGCTGCTGAGGTCATTAAATCTAAAATTGTATTGAAGTTTTTTATTTAGCAAAGCAGCTTGTTTATCACCTGTAGTTCCTCCAAAGGAACCTTTATAATGAAATCCGAATTTGTTAAGAAATGTTCCTCTAAATTCTCCCCCAAAAGAATATAATTGTGCTGAATTATCAACATTAGAATCATAAAAATGTGAAGTAATATTTTCAAATCCAAGATTTGCACTAACAAACATATTTATTTTTGCAGATGTATCATGAACAAAATAAAGGTATTTCTCTTTCTGTGAAAAAAGGTCATGATTTTTCGAAGACAAATCAATTTGTGAATTATTTAGTGTTCCAAATATTTCCAATTCAAATTCAATTTTTAAATCATCTAAAATTTGAAGATCAATCTTATCAAGCTTTTTTTTATTAACTATTACTTGAGCAAGAAATCCTGTTACTTGTTTCCTTGTTTTTGGTATCTCAAAAGAATTATAGTCGTGAATAATTTCTTGCGTTTCCATTCTTTCTAAAAATACATAAACCGGATTTTCTGCCGGCACATATTCTTGTTGAGAAAATGTAATAGAAGAAAATAAAATGACACTAAAGAAAATTAAGAATAAATTTTTATAATTTTTAATTTTGGTTACCTTTTTTGAATTAACATATTATATAATACTTTTAAACATTTATTATTTAATGAAATAATAAATTTAATTAAACGTATCTATGAGGTATCATTTAATTTCCGTTTTCATTTGAGGGAAGAAAATTACATCCCTAATTGAAGTTTGATTAGTTAAAAGCATTACAAGTCTGTCAATGCCGATTCCTAATCCTGCCGTAGGTGGCATACCAAACTCTAAGGCTCTAATAAAATCATTATCAATTACGTGTGCTTCTTCATCTCCCTGCTCTTTAAATCGAACTTGTTCATCAAATCTCTTCTTTTGTTCAATTGGATCATTTAACTCTGAAAATGCGTTACAAATTTCTCTACCTGCAACATATCCTTCAAATCTTTCTACAACTCCATCTAAACTTCTGTGTTTTTTAGCTAATGGGGATAATTCCAAGGGATAGTCAATTACAAATGATGGCTCTATCAATTTAGGCTGAATAGCGATTGAGAATATTTCGTCAATAAGTTTTGCTTTTCCATTTATTCCCTCTAAATCGCAACCTAATTTTTTAGCTGTTTCCTTTAATTTTTTTTCATCTGCAGATAAAACATTTACACCCGTTTTTTCTTCTATTACTTGAATCATTGAAACTCTTTTCCATTTTGGAGCAAAATCAATATCCATTCCGTCATAATTAAATTTAGAAGTTTTAAAAACATCATTGCAGATATTAAAACCATCTCTTCAACAAAAGACATCATCCAATTATAATCTTTATAAGGTACATACAATTCCATCATTGTAAATTCCGGATTGTGAGTTTTATCCATTCCTTCATTTCTAAAATCTTTAGAAATTTCAAATACACCGTTAAATCCGCCGACAATTAGACGTTTTAAATAAAGTTCATCTGCTATTCTTAAATACAACTCGGTGTCTAAAGCATTGTGATGGGTGACAAACGGCTTTGCAGCAGCTCCGCCGTATAAAGGCTGTAAAATAGGAGTTTCTACTTCAATGTAACCGTTGCTCTCTAAAAATTTCCTCATTGAAGAGGTGATTTTACTACGTTGAATAAAAACATTTCTAACTTCAGGATTTACTATCAAATCTACATAGCGCTGTCTGTATCTTAACTCTTTGTCGGCAAACTGATCGTAGATAACCTTGTTCCCTTCTTCATCAACAGTTTCTTTTGCAATTGGCAATGGTCGCATTGATTTTGTAAGCAAAGTAAGATTAGTAACATGGACTGATATTTCACCGGTTTTAGTTTTAAAGGTATAACCTTCAATTCCAATAATATCGCCAATGTCCATCAATTTAAAAGCAGAGTATTGTTCTTTTATATCATCTTTTCTTAAATAAATTTGAATCCTTCCGAAAGAATCCTGAATGTGAGCAAAAGAGGCTTTACCCATTTTACGTAATGCCATAAGTCTGCCGGCAATTTTTACTTCTTTCTTCTCTTCTTCTACAAATTCATCTTTAATTTTTTGGGAATTTGAATTTATATCAAACTCATACGCAAAAGGTTCTACACCTCTTGATTTTAATTCCGTCAGTTCATCTTTACGTCTTTTAATTAGTACATTTAACTCATTCTGATTATTATTCACTTAGCCTCCGAAAGTACAGTTATTTGTTATAATTTTTATATACTGATCTAATTTCATCTTTTGATATTACTCGATATTTGCCTATTGGAATATCTGCTTGAAAGTTTCCAAAATATTTCCTGTCTAATTCTACTACGTTATATCCCAGTGTGTTGAACATATCTTTAACAAAATGATTTCTGCCTTCAACTGCAGAAACTTCCACAAGTTTTAAATTTTTGGCATTAGGAAAATTAATATTCACAAACCTGCCTTTTTTCCCGTTTATATAAACTCCTCTCAATAATTTTTCCCTTCCTTCTTTTGAAAGAGGTCTGTTTAATAATACGGAATATATCTTTTTTATTTTATGCTTTGGATGGGTAAGCATGTTTGAGAGGTCACCGTCATTAGTGAGTAATAAAACACCCGTAGTATTGTAATCAAGTCTTCCAACAGGAAATATTTTTTCGTTTGTCTTAACGATATCAACAACAGTTTTTCTATTTTTTTCATCCTTAGTTGAAGTGATTACACCCTTAGGTTTATTTAATAAAATATAAATGTGTCTTTTAGGTTTTATCTTTTCTCCGTCAACAAAAACTTCATCACTTGTTTCATCTATTTTAAAAGATAAATCTGTAACATTCCTATTATTTATAGTCACACGACCTTCGAGAATATATTTTTCGGCATTCCTTCTCGAGCAAAGTCCGCTTTCAGCAATATATTTATTCAGTCTCATCATCATTATTTGTTTTTTCTTGTGTTTCATTCTCGATTTCTTCTTCAACTGCATTCATCATAATTGTCCTTTTCTGCTCTAAGAAATCTTCGTCCTGCATAATCTCTTCAATCTCACGAGGTTTGGGCAGATCATTAAGATTATTTAACGCAAAATATTTTAAAAATTCTGATGTGGTTTTATATAACAAAGGTCTGCCAATTGTTTCAGCACGTCCAGAAATTTTAATTAACTTTTTATCGAGCAACGTACTTATCATATAATCACAGTTGACACCTCTTATAGATTCCAGTTCAGGTTTTGTTATTGGCTGTTTGTAAGCTATTATTGAAAGTGTTTCAAGAGCTGCCTGGCTTAATCTTCTTTTGCTTTTTTCCGAAGTTAAATAACCGATATAATTTGCATATTCTTCTTTAGTAGAATAGATATATCCTTCTGCAATTTTTTTAATTGTAAAGGCCCTGTTTTCTTCTTCGTAAATTGAATTAAGATTCTCAACGCTTTTCTCGATATCTTGCTCTGTAATTATAGTATCTTCACCGTCTATCCCTTTTATGGCTTTAATTAATTCTTTCGCAGGGACAACATCATCCGAAGAAAAAATTAATGCTTCAATTATTGATTTGTATATTTTGTCCATTTACTGTCTTATAAATTATGAAATCATTAAAATTATTTGTTATTCTCAGACCTATCTCGCCTGCTTTTGTTAATTCCAGCAAAGCAATAAAAGTTATAACTATTCTTATTTTCTCGTGCATATCTGTCACTAAACTTAAGAAATTTATTTCTGCATCCTTTAATAAAAAATCTAAAATAAAACTCATCTGTTCGTCTATTGTAATGTTTATTTTTTTTACTTCGTGAATAAATTCAGGGTTTATATTATCAATAGCGGCTTTGAATACTTTGGCTAAATCAAATACGGAAATATTTTTTAACAATGTATCATATTCAGGAGGTGCTACTTTTAAGTCTTCTTTGAAATTCCCTCTAAAATTTAGTCTCCTTTGTTTTGATTCAAGATATGAAAGTTCTTCCGAAACTTCTTTATATCTTTTATATTCCAATAATGCTTTTACAAGTTCACTTCTCGGATCAATCTCTGCGCCCTTCTCGTCAATTTCTCTCGGCAGAAGCATTCTCACTTTTATTCTCATAAGTGTTGAAGCCATTAGAATAAAATCTCCGGCTGTTTCAAGGTCTAGCATTTTTATAAGGTTTACATATTCCAAAAATTCTTTTGTTATTTTAGAAATAGGAATGTCGTAAATATCAAGTTCGTCTCTCTTAATAAAAAAGAGGAGCAAATCTAAAGGTCCTTCAAATTGATCTAATTTTATTTTATAAATGCTCATCCTAATTTCATTTTATTTCTTACTTCGCACATTGTTTTTTCTGCTGCTTTTCTTCCACGTTTTTCTCCATCTAATAATATATCTTTTACTTCATCAATTTTGTTTTCATAATAATTTCTTTTTTCAATTATTGGTTCTAAAAAGTTGGATATCTTTTCCGAACATTTCATTTTACAGTCAAAACAGCCTAACTCTCCGCTTCTGCAACCGGAAGCTATTTCTTCGGTCTCTTCAGGATTAAATTTTGAATGATACGAAAAAACAAGACAAATCTCAGGTCTGCCCGGGTCACCTTTTCTTATCTTCTGCGGATCTGTTACTGCTTTCTTTAATTTCCTTTTCACTGTTTCTGAATTATCCGCGAGTAATATTGTATTGTTTAATGACTTGCTCATCTTTGCCACTCCGTCCAAACCAGGAAGCCTTGCAAATTTTGTCAGTAGAGGTTTTGGTTCAGAAAAAACATTTCCATATTGATTATTAAATCTGCGTGCAATCTCACGTGAAATTTCTACATTAGCAACCTGATCCTCCCCTACCGGCACAAAATCACCTTTATATAAAAGTATATCAGCAGTTTGAAGAACAGGATAACCTAAATGTCCATATATAACATTATCTATATTAAGGTCTCTCACCTGGTCTTTTAATGTAGGATTTCTTTCCAACCTGCTAACAGATATAAGCATGCTAAAGATTAAATGTAACTCCGTATGCTCTTTTATCTGTGATTGTCTGAACATTGGGCTTTTTACCGGATCAAGTCCTACGGCAAGCCAGTCAATAAGCATATCAATTGAATCATCATAAATTGAATCTGTTTTTAGATTAGTGGTTAAAGCATGGTAATCAGCAATAAGATGAAAGCTTTCATATTCATTTTGTAGTTTAACCCAATTTTCAAGTGCACCTACATAGTGTCCCAAGTGTAATTTACCAGTGGGACGCATTCCGCTGAGTATTCTTTTTTTCTGCATTTATTAATCGTTTTTAAATTAAA
>Ga0114931_10001277_pt1 | contig 32011 bp, 25 predicted proteins | sample 2SBtaG_FD_89579 | JGI IMG/M metagenome (GOLD analysis project Ga0114931, IMG submission 89579) | Deep subsurface microbial communities from Kolumbo volcano to uncover new lineages of life (NeLLi) - 2SBTROV14_V59a metaG | ecosystem: Environmental > Aquatic > Marine > Volcanic | place: Kolumbo...
CAGAGCGGAAATGCGCGCCTCTCGCGCATTTCGACGCCCTCAGACACCTGACAGAGCGGAAATGCGCGCCTCTCGCGCATTTCGACGCCCTCAGACACCTGACAGAGCGGAAATGCGCGCCTCGCGCGCATTTCGACGCCCTCAGACACCTGACAGAGCGGAAATGCGCGCCTCTCGCGCATTTCGACGCCGTCAGCCGTCCGAGCGAGGGCGAAACGCGCCCGTCGCGTCACCTCGCGCCCGTCGCGTCGTGTCGCGCCCGTCGCGTCGTGTCGCGCCCGTCGCGTCGCGTCGCGCCCGTCGCGTTACGTCGCGTTGCGCCCGTCGCGTCGCGTTGCGTCGCACCCCGCGCGCGGTCCCGTCAGTCAGTGCTTCTTGTAGCCGCGCGGCGAGTGCCAGCGGCGGCGGACGTGGATCTTGAGGACGTCGTGATAGAGGCCGACGTGGGCGCAGTGGTCCATCTTGTCGTTGCCGGCGTAGCCGCGGACGTGGAAGTTGCCGCGGTCGTAGCGGCCGATGAGATCCATGCCCATCGGGTCGCCGGGGCGCGGGTGCGCGCGGTGGAAGTGGCCGCCGACCTCGCGGATCAGGAGGTGCGACGTTTCCGTCGTCGAGGCGTAACCCGGCGGGATGATCGACGAGTGGCTGACGAACATGTACTTCTTGCCGCGCGCCGCCAGCTTGGCGAAGTCGATGAACGGCTGGATCTGCCGGGCATCCAGCGACCTGCCGATGTAGCCGCAGTGTAGCCCGTCGAGCAGCACCACCGTATCGACCAGCTTCTTCGCGTAGAGCTGCTGCAGGATCTCGCCGACCGCCCCGTAGCCTGCGCTCCACGCGGAAAGCCCGACGTGGCGCACGTGCGCGTGCTTCTTGCCGGTCTTCTTCGCCATCACCTTCTCGACGCTCTCGACCAGCCGTTTGAAGGTGTCGGGCGCCGCGAACGCGTGCGAGTAGGGGCCGGAACCGATGCCGAGATCGATGCCAACCAGCACCGCCCCGTGCATCACCTGCACCCACTCCTTGCGCACCGCCTCGTGCCCGTGGAAGTGGAACATCACGTCGAACGCACCGTTCGATGCGATACCACCGCGCTCGGGCACGAGCATCTGCCCCATCGATACCGACCGATCCCAGTGCGAGTACACGCCGTAGCCCGGGTCGGGCGTGTTGCAGGGATTGACGCCGCGCTCCTTCGCGCTCTTCTGCACCTGCGTCCACGGCGGCGGCTTGGCGATGACGGTGCCGGAACGCTTGCGCCCCACACCGTCCGCCAACTTGGCGTTGGCGCGGCGGGGGCTCGAGCTCTTCTTCTTCCAGCCCTTCGACGGGATGATGAGCTTCTGCCCGATGCGGATTGGCTTGCCCTTCTCGAGGCCGTTGATCTCGCGGAGCGCGTCCACGCTCACGTGATGGGCGTGGGCGATCGACCACAGCGAATTGCCGGCCGCCACGGTGTGCGTCCTGCCGGCGGCCGCGACGGGCGCGCCGATCAGTGCACCGAGGGTGACCACGAAAGCCGCAAGCAAGAGTGCCCGCAGCCGCGTTCCTGCTGCGTAGGACCTCATCGGAGACGGGCCCCAAGGTGCTCTCTTGCCCCGTATCTTTCAACATAACGGCTGCGATTTCCGGGCCGGCTCGGCGCAAGTGCCCGAAAACAGACCGGACTTGCCTCGATCGCCGTCGAGCTTGACCGGCTGCCGAGCAGGCCCGCAAAGTTACGCGCCGATGCGCAGCTACCCCCTCGTCGCTTTGTTCGTCTCGTCCCTCGCGGTGTCCGCTTTGTTCGTCTCGTCCCTCGCGGTGTCCTGCGGAGGCAGCACGCCACGTCCGGCCCAGCCCGAGCCGCCGCCGCCCGCGCCCGCTGTCGAGCCTCCCGTCACGCCGCCCGCCGCCCAGAGCACGCCGTCCGCCGGCGGCGATAACGGCGGCGAAGGCTGCCCGGCGGGCATGATCGCCATCGACTCGGGCACGTTGTGGATGGGCTCGCTCGCGGGCAAGGGCCGTCCCGACGAGCGTCCACAGCACCAGGTCGACGTGCGCAACTACTGCCTGGACAAGGACGAGGTCACGGTCGGCGAGTTCAAGAAGTGCGTGGACAACGAGATCTGCGATCCGCTGCCCAGAGATGTGCAGCTGCTCAAGCCGATCAAGAAGAAGAAGCAGAAGGAGCTCAGCCGCTACTGCACCGGCGCCATGAAGGACAACTCCGACCTGCCCGCCAACTGCGTCGGCCACGACGAAGCCAAGAAGTACTGCGACTGGAAGGGCCTGCGCCTCCCGACGGAAATCGAGTGGGAATTCGCGGCGACCAGCGGGGACGACAAGCTCGACTACCCCTGGGGTTCCGCCAAACCGGATGACGACCTCTTGTGCTGGAAGAAGAAGGACGGCCCCTTCAAGGTCGGCTCGAAGAAGCCTGGCGCTTTCGGCGCGGACGATCTGGAGGGCAACCTGCGCGAATGGACCTCGTCGACGTACGGCCCGTACCCGCAACCGCCCGACTCGGGTGACCGGCTCGTCGTGCGCGGCTCGAGCTGGCAGACGACCAAGCCCGACGACGTGCGTCCCCAGCGTCGCTTTGCCGAGAGCCCGCTCTACCGCAACACCGATCTCGGCTTCCGCTGCGCGAAGGGCAGATAGCAGGCTGGCGGGTCCTGGCAGCCGCTGCACCCGCCAGAACGGCCCGACACCGCCAGCTCTAGAGTCCCTGTCGACGCCGCGTGACGCGGCGCGCTTCTTCCCGCTCTACTTCTTTGTCTTCCGCTTGGCGTCGGCGCCACTCCCCGACGCTGCGCGGCCGCCCAGCGGCTCCTGTTGCGTGCTGCAGTGGATGGTGCCGAGGCCGAGCACGAGGTCGACCGCGTGGATGCCGACCACGCGCCGCTTCGGGAAAAGCTCCGAGAGCATGCCGAGCGCGACACGGTCGAGCGGGTCGTTGAAGGTGGGCACGAGCACACTGTCGTTGCCGATGTAGAAGTTGGCGTAGCTGGCCGGCAGGCGCTCGCCCGCGAACATGACCGGGGCGGGCATCGGCAGCCCGATCACCTCCAGGCGCCGCCCGCGTGCGTCGCGTTCGCCCTCGATCCGCTCGCGCGCCTCGGCCAGCGGACGGTAGTTCGCGTCCCTTTCGTTCCGCTCCTCGCACACCACCACGCGCCCCGGCGCCACGAAGCGCGCGAAGTCGTCGATGTGCCCGGCCGTGTCGTCGCCGGCGATGCCGTGACCGAGCCAGATCACCTTCTTGACGCCCAGGAAGTCACCGAGCACCCCCTCGGTGCCCTCGCGACCCAGATCGCGGTTTCTCGCCTGGCGGCCGCTCAGCAGGCACTCCTCCGTGCAGAGCAGCGTGCCGAGCCCGTCCACGTCGATGGCACCGCCCTCGAGCACCACGCGCTGGCGCCGCCCGTCCACGTTCGCTTCCGGGTGGAAGACGCGCAGGCCGAGCCGCTTGGGGAGCCGCTCGCCGGCGGCTTCGTCCTTCTTGTGGTTTTCGTATCGAGCCCAGCCGTTGAAGCGCCACTTGACCGCGGCGAGCTGGTCGGCCGCGTGCTTGCTGCGGCGCGCGCCGGCTTCACTGCGCGTGACGACGAGCGGCAGGAAGTCGCGCGTCCAGGAGCGGTCGGTGACCGCCGCGTAGAAGTCGATCGGCGACAGCGCCACGCCCGCGTTCGACAGCACGCGTTCCGCGCGGCGCTGCGCGAGCTCGCCCTGCACCAGGATGCGCACGCGCTCGCCGCCCGAGAGCGCCCGCGCCATCTCGGCAAACACCCACGGTATCCCGCCGAACTTGCCAGGCCAGTCGCGCGCGTTGTGCGGCCACGCCAGCCACGTCGCAGCATGCGGCTCCCACTCGGCGGGCATGCGATAGCCGAGCGCGGCCGGCGTCTCGACGACGCTGCGCGCGCCCTTCTTGCCGCGCGCCTTCTTCACGGCCATCAGCTGTCGTCCCCGTCAAGCAGGCGTGACATCAGGCCGGAGTAGGCGTCGATGCGCCGGTCACGCAGGAACGGCCAGCCGCGGCGCACCTCTTCCTGCTTCGACAGGTCGCACTCGACGACGAGCGTCTCCTCGCCTTGGCCGGCCTCGGCGATCACCGTGCCGAACGGATCGACTACGAACGAGTGGCCCCAGAACTCGATCCCGCCGTCGGCCGCGCCCTCGTGTCCGACGCGGTTCACCGCGCACACGAACACGCCGTTGGCGATGGCGTGGCTCTTCTGCATCGTCTGCCAGGCGGCGAGCTGCGCGTCGCCGTACTCCGCCTTCTCGCCCGGGTGCCAGCCGATGGCCGTAGGGTAGAAGAGGATCTCCGCACCGCGGAGCGCCGTCAGCCGCGCGGCCTCCGGGTACCACTGGTCCCAGCACACGAGCGGCCCCACCTTCGCCTGCGGCGTATCGACCGCGACGAAGCCGAGGTCGCCCGGCGTGAAGTAGAACTTCTCGTAGTAGAGCGGGTCGTCGGGAATGTGCATCTTGCGGTAGACGCCCAGCCGCCCGCCGTCCGGTCCGAGGATCACCGCCGTGTTGTGGTAGAGCCCGGCCGCGCGCTTCTCGAACACGCTCGTGACCACCGTCACCGAGTGCTGCTTCGCCGCCGCGGCCACCGCCCGCACCGTCGGCCCGTCCAGCGGCTCGGCCAGGTCGAACAGCTCCTGGTCTTCCGCCTGGCAGAAGTACGGCGAAGCAAACAGCTCCTGCAGGCACACCAGCTGCGCCCCGCGCGACGCCACCTCACCGATGCGCGCCAGCGCCTTTTCCACGTTCTTCGACTTGTCGTCGACCGTGGACATCTGGATCAGCCCGACCTTGACCGTGTGCTTCGCCATGGGGGCGGCGAAGATAACCGGAGCCCCGGGCGGGATGCCACCGGTTCCAGGGGACCCGGGTGGCGACCGGATACGCGCGGTATAGAACTTGCGCGCATTTCAGCCATGCCACTTCGTGCCAAACGCTCGATACTGGTGCTGCTCGTTCTTGCCGCCTGCAGCTCGAGCCGTGGCGCTGCCGATGCCGGAACCGCCGGGAGCGGCGGCGCGGGAGCGGCGGGGAACACCGCTGAACGGCCGGGTCACTCCCGTTCGAGTTCGGGAGCGACCAGATCGCGCGCCGAGGCGTGCTCGATCAACAGCGACGCGAGGCCTGCGAGCAGGCCTAGGCTGATCTGCGTCACGTAGACGATGAACACGAACGCGGCGCCGTTGGCAATGACCCGGTGGGGCGCGAAGAAAAGCGCGAGCCCGGCGTACGGCGAGAACTGGAAGGGGCCGAAGAATCCTGGTGCACTCGGCAGGAGGATGCCGAGCGAGAGCACGCCGATGACCACGCAGGCCCGGAAGAAGGTGACGCCGTCGAGCCCGACTCCCCACAGCAGGAACTCGAAACCCCCGACGTTGATGGCCCAGTACAGGAGCGTGACGAGGATGTACGGCACCGAATAGCGGAGCCGAGGCAGGAAACCGAAGCCGCTGGCGACTCGCTCGACAGCGTCGGAAAGATCGTCGGCGAGCCGCGTCGACACGCGCCCGAGAATGCGATGCGTGATGCGACGAGCAAACTCCCGGCGCCAGTAGAAGACCGCCATCGCTACGAATGCCAGGGCAAACATCGTGGCCGCGGAATACGCAGCCCCGGGCACGACGGAGGGCGATATGGGCAGATTGCCGATTTTGTCGGGAAGCGGCGAGAACGTCGACGCCAACGGCAACGTGGCGACCAGCAGCGCGCTCAGGATCAGACCGTCGATGATGCGTTCGGCGCCGACCGTACCCGTCGCCGCCCATCCGGACAGCTCGCCTTTCTTGCGGATCATCGCCGGGCGCACGAGCTCGCCGAGGCGGAACGGCAACAGGATCAACGCGCCGTTTCCAATCAGCGACACCGTGACGATGCGCTTCATCGGAACGACCTGGATCGGCGCGAGCAGAAAGTGCCAGCGCACCGAGCGCAGCAGGAGTACCGAAAGCCAGATCAAGGCGTAGACCGGCACCGTCCACAAACGTAGCTCGGCGAACGCACGCCGTGCGGGCACGACGGGCAGCCCCCCCGCTTCCAGCAGCCAGAAAAAGCCTGCTGCTATGACCAGCGAAGCGAGCAGCGCACGCAGGTGGCGTCGCCGCCAGCTTCGACCGTCTGCTGCCTCCACCGTGCTCCCGGCCATCACTCAAGCTCGACTGACGGACCCGCGCCCGAACGGCCTGACGACGAGCCACGCGCCGATGTCGCCGACAAGCGACGCGGCGCGCGAGATGGCGGCGGCACTGAGCGCCGCCGCCGAGCCCGTGCTGGACGCCAAACCCACCGAGAGGATCGCCTCGCGCACGCCCACGCCTGCGGGCGCAGCCAGCGCGATGAAGCCGCCCAGCGGCGCGAGCACGTACAGCCCCATGCCCGCCAGCGCCGAACGCGGGTCCGCGCCAATCGCGCGACTGGCCAGGTAGCCGTGCACCGCCCAGGTCGACCAGTACAGCACGTGCACCAGCGGCAGCCGGAGCGGCACGAGCGCGCCCTCGCCCTGTGCGCCGAGGATGCGCCGCACGAAGCCGGGGTAGCGGCGTTGGTCCACGAGCAGCAGCACCAGCACCCCCGCCAGCGACGCGGCGATGAGCGGGGGCGACCAGCGACCGAGGACCCGGGCCACGCCCGGCGCCAGGTGTCCCGTACCAAGCAGGAGCGCGAAGCCGACCACGCTGCCCACCGAGAGCCAGGACAGCATCTCGACCCCGATCGAGCTGCCGATGCGCGCGGCGGGCACACCGACGCGGTCCGCGCCCGCCATGCGCACGAGCGGCAAGCCCACTTTGCCCGGCGTGTAGCGGGCGAGCTGCGAGTCGAGATACAGGGCCAGCGAGGGCCCCGCCGGCACGCGCCGACCGCTCATGCGACCGATGAGCGCGATCCAGCCGAAGCCCTGGATGAGCGAACCGACGAACAGCGGAATCAACGACAGAAGTGCGGGCAGCCAGACGACGTGCACCGTGCCGGACTCCCAGCGCTGCACGATGTCCCAGGCAGCGAACACGACAAAGCCGAGCCCGATGACCATCATCACGGGCTTCACCAGCTGGCGGATGCGCTGGGTACCGCCTACGGAGTCGTCGTCCTTCGCCGGCCCTCCGCTCACAGATGCCAGTCCTCGAGCAGCTTCTTGTTGTCCTTGGTGCTGTAGCCCTTGTCGAGGAGCGCGAAGTCCGCGATCCGTTTCACGACGCCGTACTTGCCGCTCTTCACCGCCTTGGCAAATCTCGGCTTGGTGTTGTCGAGATTCAACCCGTGTCGGGAAATCAGGATGTACTCGGCGTTGTGCTGGCTCTGGCGCAGCGAATAGATGAGCTTGCGGGAAGAGACGTGTGGGCCGACGTTCTCGCTCGCAGCGACCGAGGCGTCCTTGGGGATGAGCTTCTTGATCTGCTGGAGGTTTGCGTAGCGCTCGCGCTCGGCGGCCGAGTACGTGAAATCGACGGCGAAGAAGCCGCCCTTGAACGTGCTGCGCCGCGGGAAGGCGCCGAAATTGAACTGCAGCGCGGCTGATGCGAGCGCCATCGACGTGACCGCCGCGTACATGCGGCTCCGCCCGTGATCAGGGCTTTTCTCGATCGCGGCGAGCGCCAGCGGAGCCGCCAGGAACAGATACGGCGTCCACTCCATCACGTACTGGAACGAGTAGCCGATGGTCGGACCGTAGTCGGTCGTGAACAGCGTCAGCACGGTGCCGGGAATGAACGCCGCCCACAGATACCAGCGCCGCGCCGGCAAGAATGCCAGCGGCACCAGCAGGTACATCAGGTAGATGACCTTCTTCTTCTCGATGATCTTCGAGTACGTGAACAGCGGGTTCGACAGCGCCGTCTTGAGCACGCTCTTGAAGCCGTGCCCCGGCGCGGCCCACAGCCCCTTGTACATGTCGGAAAACCACCAGTGCCCGGCACTCGGCATGATGTAGAAGCGCAGGATGATGAACCACGTCATCGAGACGGCGGCCATCACGAAGCCCGCGCGCGGCCGATAGCCGCTCATCACCAGGAACACTCCGACCACTGCCATCCCGATGGGAATGTCCTCGCGCATCAGCGCCGCAGCGACGAACGCGAGGCCGAACAGGACCCAGCGCTTCGCGTCCACGGCCCAGACCGTAGCCAGGATGAAGAAGCAGGCGATCGGCAGCCACTTCACCTCGTAGAAGTTGGCGCCCTGCATCGGGTAGTAGCAGAGGTATGAAAGCGCAATCAGAGCGGCGACCCACCTGGAAACGCGCTTCTTCGCGAAAGCGTACAGGGGCAATGCCCCCAGCCCGAGCAACACCGACTGGATGACGATCAGGGTCTCGCACTTCGGAAACAGTGCGTAGATCGGGAGGAACAGGTACCCGCCGAACTTGGCATGCGTCGCGAGGTAGCGCTCCGGATGGTTGGGGAACACCACGGGGCTGTGCATGAAGACGCCCTTCAGAGCGCCGTACATCAGGTTGTTGTTGATCGACAGATCGAAGTTATGGGTCCTGAACTTGTAGTGCCAGCGCAGCGTGTAGAAGGTCATGAACGCCGCGTAGAAAAGCGTTCCGGCGACCACGACTGCGAACGGACCGTGTTTCCTCAGGAAAGCGGGCACCCGCTCCCGGAGCCACGCGAGCCAGCGTTCCACGCGCTCTGGCACCGAGCGCAGCAAACGGGCGACCAGCACCTCCACCACCAGGATAGTGACCACCAGCAACTCCAGCAGATCGGAGTGATGGTCCTTCCAGGGCTTGTAGCGGAACAGCACCGGGAACACCGGCATCAGGATCAGCGGCGAGAGGAACCACAGGAGCCGCTCCAAGGGCCGGATGGGACGCTTCTTCCGCCACAACACGATGAGCGCGACGCCGACGACCAGCGCGGCGAGCCCCGCGCCGCCCAGCAAACTGAAGATAAGCACCATGCGGCGCTTCATCTCGAGCTCGTTGTGCACGAGGAAGCGCGTCACCCACTTGGCGCGGAAGGTGAACTGCCCCCACACGATCAGCCCCGCGCCGATCAGTCCGCCGAGCGTCAGCGAACGCGTGACGCTTCCGAAGCCGCTCTGTGCCGCGACGGCTTCGTCGGCGAGGTCCGCTCCCCCTTCGCCCTGGTCAGGCTTCTCCGGATCAGAGCCAGACCCTGATGACATAGCCGGCTCGTTTACCACGCGTCGTGGCTGGGCGTGACAGATACCCTTGCCACAAAAGTCCGCCGACACGGCAAGAAGGTCCTACCTTCTTGGCGCTGCGCCCCGGCAGCCGCCCCCGGACGGTGGGCCAGTGTGCTACTAGAAGGCAGGCGACGTTCGGATGTCTTCGCAGGCGCGCCGCCCAGCGCCGGCGGGCGGAGAGCCCGGCCCAGGCGACCCCCGGTCCAGCGGGCCTGCGTCAGAGGAAAGGTTCAGCAAGATGCGGCGAGCGATGACCCGGTCGGTCCTCGTAGGTGCAACGCTGGTACTGCTTGGCTCGGCCTGCGGCGGGCGATCCACGATCGACTACGGCGTTCCGCCGAGCGGAAACGGGACGGGCGGCACGACGAGCACGGGCGGAAACGGCGGCGGCGTCACCACCGGGGGCACGGGCGGCGTCATCAGCTCGGGTGGCTCGGGCGGCGTGGTCAGTACCGGCGGCGCAGGCGGCGTGTCCACGGGCGGCACGGCGGGTGTCGGCGCGACCGGCGGAGTCGGCGCGACCGGCGGAGTCGGTGGCGGCAGCGGAGGGGTCGGCGGCTCGACGGGAGGCAGCGGAGGCACCGGACCGCTCGCGTGCATCCAGTGCATCGGCGGCCAGTGCCCGCAGGTGCAGCAGTGCATCATGGACCAGGCGTGCCGTCAGGGCGCGATCTGCGCGATCCAGAACTGCCTGGCTGGCGGCACCGGCGGCCCTGGGGGTATCGACTTCCAGTGCCTGTCGAAGTGTTTCAACGGGGACCTCGGTGCTGGCTTCCAGGCGCTGCAAGGCCTGCAGTGCGTGTTCTCGAAGTGCGGCAACCCATGCCAGAACGGCATCCCCGGCCTGCCCGGCGGCGGCGGCCTGCCTGGCGGCGGCGGAACCGGCGCAGCCGGCGGCGGCTGACCCCTCTCGGCTTCCAGCAGGTCCTGGCAGCCGCTCCACGTCCAGGATACGCCACACTCGCGCCGCGCTGCGCGGCCCGGCTTCGTCGCAGCGGCGGGGGTCGTCGCAGCGTCGCTGCGGCGCTTGGGTTTCCACAAGGTAAATCATGGGCGCCTAGCATTACTGCCGATAGGTTTCTGCTGATGGATTCGAGCGGGATGAGCATGGGTGACGCTGCCGGTCTCCTTGTCGAGCTTCGAGGCAGAGCGGACAGCGGGGCAACCACGGTACGAGCGCCCGCGCGATCGCCAGGCGGAACGTTGCGAAGGAGTCAGCGAAGTGGCGTTCAGGCCGCGATGTCGAGCGCGTCGTCTTCACTCTTCCCGGAGGCCGAGGCGGGGAAAACGCGGGCACGCTCGGCTACGACGAACGCGTAGCAGGACACGACGACAGAGAGGTGGTGATGCCATCCCGGGAAAGACCGCCCCTCGAAGTGATCGAGCCCGAGCTCGCCCTAGAGGTCTTCGTACATGCGCTCGGTTCGCCCGCGCTCCTTGATCGAAGTCGATGCTCCAAACGCTCTTCCCGACGAAGTGCAGCAGCTTGTCGTGCATATTCTTCGTGAGGACCGGGTCGCCACAGGCGAGCGCGGCGATGGGCTCGACGCTCTACCAGTCCGACTCCCCGAGGATGCCGAACGCGTAGGGGGACCCTCGCGGGCGCGCAGGCCGGTGCGTCGTGGGGCGTCGTGGAGCAGGCCGGCCGAGCACCCGCGTGAGGGACCCGGGCGCGCGCCAGCGCGACCGGCGCCAGCTCGCCGCCTGTTCGCCGGGGGAGCACCCAGCCGGAAAATCCTGGCTCGCCCGGGCGTTTATCATGGACGGGATGCCGGGCTGGCAGCACAGAGCGCGGACGCGTAGGCTTCGCAGAGTGAGGAAACGGGAGCTTCTGACGGCTTTCGTGGCAGCACTCGCGGTGTCCGTCGGGGCGCCCGAGTACGCCAGCGCCCAGTTCAACCCATTCGGGCGCAAGAAGCCGTACCCCGGCCATCACCCGGGCACCCACCATCCGGTGCATCACCCGGCAAAGCCGAAGCCGGAACACAAGGGGCCGGGCACCGACGCCCTCATTGCGCGCTACACGGGCATCGTGCTGGCGCAGCCCGGCGCGCAGTTCCCGCTGCAGCGCCTGGCCGAGCTGTACCGCCAGCGCGACGGCAATCTCGACAAGCTGGTCGCCAGATTCGAAGCCCGGGCGAAGAAGAGCGGGAAGGGGCAGTGGAACGCCAAGGTCGCGCTCGCCGGCGTCTACAAGCAGGACGGCCGCCCCCAGCAGGCCATCGCCACGTACAAGGAGGCGATCGCCCAGCGCCCGAAGAACCCGGTGGCGCTCATGGCGCTCGCCCACCTGCTTCAGGATCAGGGCGACAAGAAGGCGGCGCGCCAGCGCTACGAGCAGGCCCTGCCCTATCTCAAGGCCTCTGCCGACAAGGAGCAGACGCTGCGCACCCTGATGCAGCTGTCGCTCGACCTGAAGGACTTCGACGCCGCGAAGAAGTTCCACCGCAAGCTGGTGGCGAGGGCCAAGGGCTCGTTCTACGTGCGCGCCGAGCTGGGGCGCGAGCTGCTGCAGCGCGGGGACTACCAGCGCGCGGTGGACGAGTACCAGACCGTAGTCAAGGCCGCGACGGGCGACAACCGCGTGATGGCGCCGGCGCTGCGCGACTACGGCCGCGCGCTGGCCAAGCTCGGCAACGCGAAGAAGGCGCTCCAGGTGCTGCACCGGGCATTGCGGCTCGCGGGCGGGCAGACGGGCGTGCGCCGCCAGATCTACAACATCATCGTCGATGTCTACCGCCACGACGACAAGCTCGCGACGTTCATCGCGGAGCTGGAGAAGCAGCACCCGAACGACTTCGAGCGGCTGCGCCTGCTCGGCAACCTGTACGAGGAGACCGGCCACGTCGACAAGGCGCTCACCGCCTACAAGAAGGCGCTGAAGCGGAACGCGAAGGACATCGGCACGCGCATCAAGGTGGTGCAGCTGCTGCAGATCCAGGGCGAGCTCGACGAGGCCATCCAGCAGTACGAAGCGCTGATCCGCGCCGCGCCGCACAATCCGGACTTCGTGTTCCAGCTCGCCGAGGCGCTCATCCAGCGCGGCGACCGCGACAAGGCGCTGGCGCAGCTCCGGAAGCTCGAAGCGCGCTCGAGGAACGACGAGGAGACGCTGGCAGCGCTGGCCGATTTCTACGAGCGGGTGGAAGAGAAGGACCGCGCGCTCGACGTGCTCAAGCGACTGGCCAAGATGGGCTCCGACCCGCATCATCTGGTCGAGCTCGGCAACCGCTACTGGGACGAGGGCAACAAGAAGAAGGCGCTGGCGACCTGGAAGCACATCAAGGTGATGGTGCCCGACCGCGCGCGCGCGCTGGATACGCTCGGCGAGGTGTACCTCGAGCACGACATGTCCAAGCAGGCGCTCGAGGCCCTCGAGCAGGCGATGAAGCTTGCGCCGAAGAACGTCAAATACAAGAAGGCCTACGCGCTGGCGCTGGAGCGCACCGGCGCGAGCGCCTCCGGACGCGACGGTCGGCTCCGCCAGTACGAGCAGGCACGCCGCATCTGGGAGGAACTCCTGAAGGACGCCGGGCAGAACGAGTACCTGGCGCGGGAGGCGCGGCAGCACATCGTCACGCTCTGGAGCCTGGGCGGCACGCTCGGACAGCGGGTGGCTCCGCTGGAGCGGCGGCTGAAGCAGAAGCCGCCGGACCTGGACGCCGGACGGCTGCTCGCCGAGGCAGAGGTCCGACTCCACCGCTACGCGGACGCCGAGCGGACGCTGGAGCTCATCGTGAAAAGCGCGCCGGGCGACGCATCCAGCCTGGCGCGGCTCGAGCGCGTGTTGGTGCTGCAGCGCAAGCTCGCCGAGGCCATCGGCGTGCTGCACAAGCTGGTGAAGGTCGAGCCGAAGCGCGCGCGCGAGTACTACCAGCGCATGGCGCAGTACGCGGCGGAGCTCTACAAGGACGAGGAAGCGATCAAGTACGCGGCGCACGCCGTCGAGCTCAGCCCCGACGACGCCGACGGGCATCTCAAGCTCGGCGAGATGTACCGCCGCCACGGTGACAACAAGAAGGCCATCGACGAGTTCCGCCAGGCGATCGCGAAGAACGACCGGCTGTTCCCCGTCTATTTCCAGCTGGCGGAGCTCCTCTTGAGTGAAGGCAAGGTCGACGAGGCGGACAAGCTGCTCCGCCGCGTGGTCCGGGCCTCGCCCGACGAGGAGCTGGTGGCGCAGGCGGCGCGCCTGAGCATGCAGATCAACCTGGGCAAAGGCACGCTCGTGTCGCTGGAGAAAGAGCTCCTACCGGTCGCGCTGGGCAACCCGCAGAAGCCCATCTATCGGCGACTGCTCGTCGAGATCTACGGCGCGATGGCCTTCCCTCTGGTCCACCAGGCCAAGAGCCCGGACCCGGCCGAAGCGGAACGCGCGCGCGCGGCGCTCGCGAAAATCGGCGAGCGCGCGGTGAAGCCGCTGCTCGATGCGCTGGGCGACGAGCGCGACACCCAGCAGCGCATCGCCATCGAGCTGCTCGCGCACATCGACAACAAGAGCGCGGGCCCGGCGCTCTACGCCTACGCCACCGGGCCGGCGGATCCGGAGCTGCGCGTGCGCGCGATGGTGGCGGTGGGCGCGCTGCGCGACCCGCCGCTCCTGCCGAAGCTCGGCGAGCTTCTGGCGCCGCACGGGGAGGTGGGCTCGGACGAGTCCGACCCGATCGCGGTCGCTGCGGCATGGGGCGTGGCACGTATGGGCTCGCCCAAGGCCGAGCCGCTGCTCGAGAAGCTGCTCGGCAGCGAGGCGCCGAGCATCCGCGCGCTGGCCGCGCTGGGGCTCGGGCTGGGCGGCAACAAGCGGGCTGCCGCCATGCTGGCCAAGGTCATCGGGTCGCTGGAAGCCGGACCCCTGCCGCGCGCCGCGGCGGCCTTCGCTCTGGGGCAGCTCGGCGATCATTCCCGCGTGGAAGTCCTGGCCCAGCTGGCCGAAGCAGAGGACCCGACGGTGCGCGCCGCGGCCATCGTCGCGCTGGCCCGCCTCGACGCCAAGGCCGCGCCGCGCGCCATCGCCGAAGCGCTGGTGAGCCCGGATACGGGGCTGCAGCACGCCGGAACCGCCGCGGCGCTGGTGCTCGCGACGGGCAGGTACCACGCGCCGCACGAGCCGCTCGAGGTACCGGAAGGCCGGGTCGACGTCCGGGCGCAGATCGACGCCCTGCGCCCCGGCGGCTATTCGCCGGACGACCACGCGCGCGCGCTGGTCAAGCTCGCGCCTGCGCTAGAGATCGCCAGCGTCGCGGCCGTGCAGAGCTCGCCGGAGCGGGCGCGCTCCGTGGCCGACGCGCTGCTGGATCGCGGCGGCAAGCCCGCGTTCGGGCCACTCACGCGCAAGCTCGACAAGGCAAGCCCGGCACTCCAGAAGAAGGCCGGGCGTGCCGCGAGCAGCATCGCAGCCGCGGTCGTAGCGCCGTTCGTAGCGCTCTCGCGCCATCCTTCGCCGGACGTGCGGGCCCGGGCGGTGCAGTTCCTCGCCACGCGGCCCGAAACGGCCGCGCAGAAGGCAGTCGTCGAAGCGCTCGGCGATCCGGACGAGCACGTGGAGCGCGCGGCGCTGGCCGCGGCCGGGCGCGCACGCACCCCGGGCGCAGTCGGCGCCGTCACCGGCCTGCTCACCGGCGGGAGCAACTGGCCGGTGCGGGTTCGCGCCGCCGAGGCCCTCGGAAAGCTGGCGGCGGGCTCGCACAACAAGAAGGCCGTCGAGGCGCTGAGCCGCGCGGCCAGGAGCGACGAGTACGCCCTGGTGCGCGAGGCCGCCGTGCGCGCGTTGCCTCGGGTCGACCCGGCTGCGGCGCGGCCCGTGCTCAGCGCGGTGGCGCAGAAAGACGCCGAACCGCGCGTGCAGCGAGCAGCCCGGGAGCTGCTCGACGACTTGAAACACTGAGGCTGCGCTATGCTCTGGAGCGTCATGCGAAGCCGCAGCCGGATCGGCGGACAGCTCCTGGTTCTGCTCTTGTCTGCCCTTGTGCTGGGCGGCTGCCATGACCTCGATCGCTTCGACACGACGACCGGCGACGCCTACTGCGGCAGCATCGTGACCGCACCGTTCATCCGCGACGCCAGCTACCCGCCCAACATGCGGATGCAGCTGCACCTCGACACCAGCTCGCTCACGACAACGCCGGGCGATCTCACGACCGACGATACCTTGTGCAGCTCGGGCCCCCTGTTCAAGAGCGCCCAGATGCGCGCGCTCGAAGAGGTAGAGAGCGATCCACTGAGCCAGCTGCAGTTCGGCGAAGGGCGCGAGCACAACTTCTTCGCATGGGTCGACACCACCTGCCAGGGCACCGTGCTGGCGGTCGTCTCGCTGATGAAGAACGACGACGTGGAAGTCCGTCTGCTCAAGCCCGAGCCCGCCCCGCCTGGCGGCGAGAAGCCGCACTCGGGCTTCGCCGTCTTCCAGCTCGAGCGCCACAAGGGCGACTGCCGGTATCCGGACTGAATGCGCGGCGGTCCGGGCGCTTGGCTCCTGGCGGCCGCCGGGCTCCTGGCAGCCTCGACGGCACGCGCAGCAACGCCGCACTGGATCGCCAGGGCCGAGCTGCTGGAGCGCCGCGCACGGCGCTAGTCCGTGCTATGCCGCCCGGCATGCGCGTGCTGGGCATCGAAACCTCGTGCGACGAGACAGCGGCGGCGGTCGTCACCGACGACGGCCGCGTGCTGTCGGACGTGGTGCACAGCCAGGTGAAGCTGCACGCGCCCTACGGCGGCGTGGTGCCGGAGCTCGCTTCCCGCGATCATCTGCGCAATGCGCGTCCGGTGATCGAAGGCGCACTGGAGCGCGCCGGGCTCGGCGCGGGCGACCTCGACGGCATCGCCGTAACGTGCCGACCGGGGCTGTCCGGCGCACTGCTGGTCGGCGTGCAGGCCGCGCAGGGGCTGGCCTGGGCGGCGGACAAGCCCATCGTCGGGGTCGATCACCTCGTCGGGCACCTCCTGGCGGTATTTCTGCAGCATCCCGGCGTGGAGTCGCCGCCGCCGCCCAGTTTCCCGTTCATCGCACTCCTCGCCTCGGGCGGGCACACCGCGCTGTACCGTGTGGAGGGGCTCGACCTGTCCGAGGTACGCGAGCTCGGCGCAACCCGCGACGACGCCGCGGGCGAAGCCTTCGACAAGGTGGCGAAACTGCTCGGCCTCGGCTACCCCGGCGGACCGGTCATCGACAGGCTCGCGCGCGAGGGAAACCCAGAAGCGATCGAGCTGTCGCGTCCGATGAAGCGGCGCGACAGCCTGGAGTTCAGCTTCTCCGGCCTGAAGACGAACGTGATGCGCTGGGTCAACCAGCACGGCCGGCCCGGCGACGACCAGATCCTGCGCGATCTGTGCGCGGCGTTCCAGCGCCGCGTGGTCGACACCCTGGTCCAGAAGGCCGTGCGCGCGGCGCGGCGCGAAGAGGTCGGAGAGATCGTGCTGGCCGGCGGCGTGGCGGCGAATCGCGAGCTGCGCGAGCGCTCCGCCGAGGCCGCCGCCGTGCACGGGATCCGCGTCGTGGTGCCGCCTTTCAGCAGCTGCACCGACAACGCCGCGATGATCGCCTACGCGGGCCTGTCGCGCCTCGCGCGCGGCGAAAACGACTCCGGCCGCATCGAGACCACGCCGCACACCGCCCTGCTCCGCGTCACGCGCAAGGGCCCTGGTCGCCGCGGCACGCGCGCGTCGTAGCGTGGGTCGGCGCTGCCGCCGCTCCTCAGGCGAGCGGGCGACCTCCGGGCCTCACGAACCCTGGCTAGTACCTCGATTCTCTTGAATCGAAGGGCTAGACGACCGCGGAGCGGTCGAGGGGGAGGCTCGGCGAAGCCGAGGGGGCGCTGGGGCGCCCCAAACAAACGGTGCCAGTCCCGCGTTGCGCGGCGCAGCCGCGCGTGCGAAGCACCCATCGCTTCGATGGAAACACGGTACTAGTCCGCCCCGCCGTCGCGCACGGGCCTGAGCGGGCCGATCGTGCGCGCCAGCTGCACCGCCTTCACCAAGCGCCCGGAATCGTCCGCGGTGATGCCCATCTGGAAGTCGACGAGCCCGCCGTTCCTGCCGACCACCACTACCAGCGGTACCAGGCTGAACGGGTCGTAGGACAACGCGAAGGCCGGATACTTCGTGGCCCGCACCACCGGAAGATGCGAGAGCCCATGGCGACGCAGATATCCAAGGACCTGATGGAATGTTTCCGGCTCGTCCGCCGAGACCAGGATCACCGTCAGCGGCCCCAGCTTGTCGAGGGCCTTCTTGACGAAGGGCAGATTCTTCTCGCAGACCGGACACCAGCTCGCGAAGAAGACGACCAGGAACGCGCGGTCACCGACCAGCGCGTCCGAGTCGAAGCTCCGGCCGTCGGTGGAGCGAACGTGGAAGACCGGCACCGGCCCGTTGTCCATGCCGACGAAACGCAACCCGCGAAGCTTCTCCAGATCGATCTGTCCCGAGCCGGCGGCCGACGAATCGGAGGACTCGAAGTACAGCTTCAAGGGCGGCGGTGCAGGACGGGCGCTCGCGGAACCTGCGCTGGCGCGGACGCTTGGGGCCGCGGTGGGAGGGGACGCACGCGGCTCGGGCCCGGCTGTCCCGCGCGCTGTTCCGCACGACGCCACCGGGAGCAGCACCAGGGCCAGCGACAGAGCGCAGCGTGGCGTCACCTACCCAAAGATAGCGCCGCATTCGTCGCGCGCACGTCCCCAAGCGCCAGGCCATGGGGCCCGGGGCCCCGCATCACTTCTTGCCGTGCTTCTTGTGGTGCTGATGCTGCGTCGACTTCTTCGAGTGATGCGTGGACGTAGCGTGCGCCGTCGACGACTTCTTCGACGAGTGATGGTGGTGCTTGTGGGCGCTCGTCTTCGTCGAGGACGGCGCGCTCTTGTGCGGTGCGCTGATCAGGAACTCGACGAAGTCATGGCGCAGCCGGACGCGATAGCCGGGAACGCCGTCGCGGAACTTGAAGCTGATCTGGGCGCCGCCGGCGGTGTTCGAGGTGCTGACCCGGGCGATGCGCTTGTCGCGACGCGCGATGCTGCGCCCGCTCTCCATCACCTTGCGACCGGGGATCACGACCGTGAAGCCGGTCGGATTGATCGCGCCCTGGATGGCCGCGCCTGACGCGTCGAGCCGGAGCCGGTGGATGGTCGGCTTGTGCACATGGCCGTGCCCCCACGGTCCCACATCCTGGGGACGGACCTGCTTTTCGAGGCGGGCTTTCTTCGCCGGCTTGTCGTTGAAGGTCTCGTCTGCCGCTGCGGGAGCCGCTTTGGCTGCAGCCAGTTCCCTGGCTCCCTCAGCGTCGAGGGATAAAGGGTTGGCACCCTCCTCCGGCGCCGAACCCAGGGGAGCTGGCTCCATCGTCGCCATCGGCTTGGGGCCGAACAGCGGGACGTCCGCAGTAACGCCCTTCTTCCCGGCCGCGGCAAACTCCTTCTTCGTCGAAAGCGGCTTGCCGGGCGTTTGCTGCGCGACGACCGGATTGCCCTGTTCGTCGACCTGCTTCACGTCGACGTTCGCCGGAACGGCGGGCAGAGCGGCCGCCTCCGCCTTGGCTCCGGGCGGTGGCGCCGACTTGTGGGTCGCGAGCGCGATCACGGTGGCGAGCAGAACCGCTGCCGAAGCGGCGACGGCGACTTTCTTCGCGCGGGCCTTCTTCGCTGGCGGCGCAGCCGGCGCGGGCTGCGTGGCGGGCGCCGCGTCGCGAGACGAGAACTGCGGACGCAGCCGCACCCCCCGGGACGACAGCACTCCGGAAGGCGGCACCGCGGTCGTGCGGCGCGGCGCCGCTTCGGTCTGCGCGCTGCGCTTCTGCTTGAGCTCGACAACCCTGGCCCCGGCGCCCTTGAAAAGCCGACCCAGGCCCTGGGCTGCGACCCCTCCAGCGCGAGCCAGCGTCGCGCCGGTGCTGCGCGCCACCTCGCCGGCGGTCCCGGCGATCGAATCGAAGCGCTCACGCAGCGCGCCGGCTTCTTCTGCAACCTCGTCCTCCGGGGCGAGCTCCGCCTCGGCGAAGTCATCCTCGAAGTCGTCGCTCTCGGCACGGCCCTGCTCGATGCCGGCCGGCATGTGCGGGGGCGGCGGCGATCGGTGCGTCGCGCTCATGCCGGTGTCGATGACCGACGGCTCCGGCGTGGCCTCCGCGTCGTCGAAGCGCAGCGAGACCACCAACTGCGGCACCTGGGTCGCCGGGTCCACCACGACGTCGACGCAGTCGATGTGCGCGCCGCGCTTGTCACCTGCGTGCAGATCCTCGACCTCGAGGTGGCGGCCGACCTTCAGGAACTCGAGGTTCGATCCCACCGAGACCTTGCGGCTGCCGCCACCGCGGACCCGCGCCTTCATCGGCGAACCGAGCCCATCGATGTGGAGGCGCACCCGCGCGCCCGGTTCGGCAGCCGACGCTCCGGCCTCGGGCTGGTCCGGCGAGCCCTCGTCGTCCTGGGCTCCGGATCCGGCGGATTCGGTTCCGCACAGCTCGCGAAGCGCATCGACGCTGCCGCTGTCGAGCGCGGTGAACTGGATACCGAAATCGCCGCCCCGCGCCTCTTCCTTGCGCCAGGCGACCACGCCTTCGACCACGATCTCGCGCCCGCGATCCTCGAAGCGGCACACGAGTGGCGCGCCTTCCTCGGGCAGGTAGGCGGTCCGCACGTGCATGCCGCGGCCGCTCACGTCCAGTGACTCCGCCTCGAAGGCCGGAATCCCCGGGTCGTTTCCGCAGATCTCGACGAGCGTCTCTACCGGTACGCGACCGGCAGCCGGCGAGCGGCGTTCCTCGTTGTCCATCATGGTCTTGCCTCCGGGGCGGCGCCGGACAAGCCGGGCCGCCTCGAACCGAGGTAGGTCGTGCGCGCCGATCGGGCCAAATTTCGGGAGCCTGCCGGCCCGCGCTCCGGCGCGCGAAGGAAGGCGGGAAGGTGGACAGGAGGCGGACCTGTCGCCATCATGCGCGCCGATGGCGCTCACCGTCGTGGTGCGCTCCGGCGACCCGGCAGCGCCACCCTCCATCACGTTCGATGCACCCCGCATCGTCATCGGGCGGGGCGAGGGCTGCGAGGTCCGCCTTCCCGACCCGAGCGTGAGCCATCGCCACGCTTCGATCCGCCAGCGCGGCACCGAGTACATCGTGGTCGACGAGGGCAGCACCAACGGCACGTTCGTGGGCCCGGTGAAGCTCTCGCCCCAGGCGCCACGCGTGCTCCGCTCTGGCGATCTGATCCGCATCGGGCGCATCTGGCTGGAAGCCCGCCTCGAGCACGTGCCACCCACCCAGAACCAGCCGATCGCAACGCGCGAGATGGCGCTGGCGCTGGTCAGCAACGCTCTGGCCTCCGAGGGTGAGTCGGCAGCGGTGCGCGTACACATCGTCGAGGGCCCCGACGCGGGGCGCGAGATGCTCGTGGCCGAGTTCGAGCGCGGCCACGTCATCGGTCGCGGACAGAACGTCGAGCTGTCCGTCGACGACGAGGATGCATCGCGTCGGCACCTCGAAGTGATCCGCCGCGGCAAGCAGCTGCTGGTGCGCGACCTGGGCTCGAAAAACGGCTCACGACTGGGCGAACAGGAGCTCGACAGCGGCAAGGAGCGGGCCTGGCCGCGCGGCGAGTCGCTGTTCGTGGGCAAGAACAGCTTCGTCTACGAGGACCCGGTCGCCGACGCGCTGGAGGAGCTCGAGCGCGCGGCGGTCGACCGCATGCGGGACGACGAATCGGTGGATCCTCCCGATGCGGAATCCACGCCCGCCCCCGCCGAGCAGGACGAGTCGGACGCCGACGAAGCGCCGCCCGCCGAGAGCCGGCGGGAAGCGCCGATCGCCACCCTCCCCGAGCGCAAGAAGCCGGCCAGCAGAAACCGGAGCGGGTGGAACACCACCGACGTGCTGGTCGCGCTGCTCGCTCTCCTCGTCCTGGGCCTGAGCGTGCTGGGCCTGTGGTGGCTCTTCCGCAGCCAGTAGCAGCGGAGGCTGGCAACCGTCAGTGCTTCTTCGGTCCCTCGTCGTAGCCGCGCGGGCGGTACTTCGGGGCGACGCCGTGGTTCTTCTTGCCGTTGTACGCGACGTCGTTCACCAGATACGCAAGCCAGGATCCGGGGTGTTTCGCGGCCAGCTGCTGCAGCGCGGCTTCGTGTTTCTTGAAGTCCTTCTCGTCCCAGAGGCACTGCAGCGCCAGGGCGATCAGGTTGGGATCGTTGGCCGCCATCTCGAACCCGCGGCGGTACTCGGGCCATGCCTCGTCCGGACGGTGCAGCCGGCATAGCGTGTCGGCGTAGTAGATGTGCGCCATCGGCCAGCTCGGCGCCAGGTCGAGCGCGTGCTTGCTGATTCGCAGACGCTGGTGCAGATGTCCGCGCGCGCCCAGCATCACCGAGTAGTTGAGATGGGCCTTGGCGCTGTTCGGAACGGCCTCCCGCGTCGCGCGCCAGAACGTGAGGTCGTCCGTGTAGTCGAGCGCGTGCATGCGTGCCCGCACCGACTGGAAGCCAAAGAAGGCGACCGACAGCGCGACGGCCACGGCACCGCCCTTCCAGCGCACGCGGTGGTAGAGCCACGTCAGGAACACCGCGATCACCAGCGCGGTCCCCATCACCGGCAGGTACCAGAAGCGGTCGGCGCGCACCGTGGGCAGCAGCACGGGGATGTTGGAATGCGGGAAGTAGGCGACCGGCGCCCAGACCAGTCCAATCGCCAGCAGTATCGCGTTCGACAGACTGGGCGAGTGGTGGATCGCCGACCCGCTCGTGCCGCGCCGCTCCCGGCGCTCGACGAAAAGCGCGCGCACCCACATTCCCACGCCCGCCAGCGGCGGCACGATCAGGAACAGGGCTCCGAGCACGCTCCCGGGGAACAGCAGTCGCGGCGGGATCGGCTCCTGGGGATACGAGTAGTCGCCGCTCAGATGCAGCGGGAAGAACACCTGCCCGAGCCCGCGCCAGTACACCCGTAGCGCCCCGGCCACGCGATGTGGGAAATCCGCCTTGACCAGCGGGTTGTTGATCGGGTCTCGCGGGAGGCTCGGCTGCTGGAACCAGGCCATGAACGCGTGCATCGCCCGCTCCGCCAGCGGCGCGGACGCCGGCAATGGGTGCTTCAACGAGGCCGGCAGCGCCACGGGGAAGAAGTGACGTCTGAAGTACGTGTAGGCGACCAGCCCACCGGCCGTGGCCACCAGCGCGAACAGCGCTCGCAGCACCCGGCGCGGACGTTCCGGATGGAGCGCGGGGGACGCGACCAGCGCGAACCAGGCAACGAGCGGCACCGCGACCAGAGCGCTCTCCTTGCACAACATCCCGAAGAGCATCGCGGCGAACACGGCGAACGGCATGGCGAACAGCGGCAGCTCGAGAGCGAGCACGCACAGGATCACGCCGAGCCCTCCCAGCACGTCCGCGATACCGACCACGCCCGTGATCGCTTCCGTCAGGACCGCGCTCATCAGGAAGGCCGCGCCGGCGATCCACGAGATCCCGCGCCGCCGCGTGATCCTGAGCACGATGCCTGCGATGAGAGCGGCATTGACGGCATGGAATACGACGTTCACCCAGTGGTGCAGCCACGGGACCTGGCTGATGTGCCACAGGCCGCGCCAGATCATGTCCGGGATGGGGCGGTACGAGCCGATACTGCGACCCGGCGGCAGCCCCCAGAAGTCGCGCCTGAATGCGTCGAGAAAGCCAAGCCCGTGGCCGTTGACGTAGGGATTCGCGAGCAGCGCTTCCTGTTCGTCGAAGATGTAGTTGCTGGTCGGGCTGCGCACGAACAGGACGGCCGCGACGATCAGCGCTGGCGTGAAGGCGATCCAGAAGGTCGGGGCCTGCTCGCGGAAGTAGCGCCGGAGCCATGCGCCGGAGGCGACCAGACGAGTTCCGACCCGCTCGAGAAACGGACGGCGCGGCGGTTCGGGGGTGGGCGTTCCGGCGGGCGCAGGCGGGCTCGGAGCCTGCGGCGGGCTGGCGCCGGGCGCGTCTTGGGGGAGAGCCGGCCCGGGAGACGCCGGTTCGTTCACGCCTGCGTTGTCGGCTCTTCGATCGGCCACACGTCGCCCCAGAGCGAGCCGCCGCCGTCAATGTAGTACGTGGAGCCCGTCACGAAGTCGTTCTGGTCACTAGCGAGGAACACGATCACGCGGCTGACCTCTTCAACCGTGCCCAGCCGCTTGAGCGGAGTGGCGCGCCGCGAGAGCTCGAGCGCGGCGTCGCCGTACTGGGCGGTGCCGCTGGAGCGGATGGTGCCCGGTGCGCAGGCGTTGACGCGGATGCCGTGGGTCGCCCACTCCACGGCGAGGGTCTTCGTCATGTTCTCGACGCCGGCCCGCGCAGCGCCGGTGTGGACCATGCCCGGAAAGCCCCGCGCGATGTCCGCGATGACGTTCACGATACGCCCGCGCTTCGCCGGAATCATCGCAAGGCTGGCGACTGCGTGGGTCATGTAGAAAAGCCCGTTGAGGTTGTTCTTGATGACCGCATCGAAGCCACGCGGTGAAAGCATGTGCGCGGGGCTGGGGAACTGGCCGCCCGCGTTGTTGACCAGGATATCGATCTTGCCGAAGCGCTCCAGAACCTGGTTCACGAAGCCGGCGCAGGCGTCGTAGTCGCGGATGTCGAGCGCATACCCGGCTGCTTCGCCGCCCAGCTCCTACAACGACTGGACGCCGACATCGATGTTCTCCTGCTTGCGGCTCCCGATCGCGACGCGCGCACCGAGCCAGCAGAACTCGCGGGCCGTGGCCAGACCGATACCGGTTCCGCCGCCGGTGACGATCGCGACCTGGCCCTCGAACAGCCCTCTTTCGTAGATGCTGTGGTAGTCCGCCACCGCCGGTCAGTACAACGACCGCGCGCCAGGCGCCACTCGGCTGACGGCTCGTTCAGGCCACGTCGGCCTGGGGACCGGCATCGGCCAAAGGCTGGGCGGCGCCGCGCGGGACCACGCCGGACGCCGGTGCCTCGGCCACCTCTGCCTCGGCGAAGCGCACGAGCACCTGGACGCGCGAGCTATCCAGCTGGGACATGAGCGTTCCGGCCAGCGCCAGCAGCTCGTGGCGTCCCGCGTCGGACAACGTCGAGGGCACCTAGAACACGAGCCGTGGCTCGTGCGCAGCGCTCATCCCGCGCAACATCGCGCGCGCCATGAGGCAGCGCGACGTGAACACGTCGTCGTCGGTCGCGCCACTGGCCACGAATACGCCGGCCTCGAGCGGCATCCCCTGCTGGATCAGGCACTCGATTCTACGGGCCACCCGCAGCGCGAGCTCCGCCGGCGTCTCGTCGTGCTGCTGCCCCACCACGGCCCGCACGCACGCGTCGCAGATCCCGTTCTGATCGAGCGCCTGCAGGGGCAAGACCCCCTGCTCCACGACCACGATGCACGCCCCCCTGTCTTGCTGTTCGTTCATCGGCTTGCCCCCGCCTCACTGCGTTCAGCACTGGGCGCGTTTGCAGCATCCGTGCCGACAAATCGTTGAAGAGATTCGGGAAAAAACGCCGGAAAGTGGTTGGGCCGCGACCGCTTCGACACGTAGCAGAACGCCACGATGTTCGGTTCTGCCCCACTTCGCGGGGCCTTGCGCGGCGGCCCGAGCCGTTCTAGCATTTGTTTATCGGAAAAGTGGAGAATACGTTTCCCATCATCGCCAGCGAGCTGGCCGGACTGTCGCCCGGCGCGGTCGTGGCCCGCGCGCTGGAGACATTCGCCCACGACGTCGCTATCAGCTTCAGCGGGGCCGAGGACGTGCTGCTCATCGAGTACGCGCAGCAGAGCGGTCGTCCGTTCCGGGTTTTCAGCCTGGACACCGGGCGTCTGCATCCGGAGACGCATCGATTCTTCGAGCGTGTCGAGCAGCACTACGGCATCCGCATCGAGTACTGCTTTCCCCAGACCGCGCTGGTGCAGGACCTGGTGCGCAGAAAGGGCCTGTTCTCGTTCTACGAGGACGGCCACGCCGAGTGTTGCTCGATCCGCAAGGTGGAGCCGCTTCGGCGGCAGCTCTCCGGGCTGCGGGCCTGGATGACCGGCCAGCGCCGCGACCAGAGCAGGACCCGGACGGAAGTGCCGGTCGCCGAGATCGATCCGGTGTTCAAGGGCCAGGCTGGCCAGCCGCTGGTGAAGCTCAATCCGCTGGCCGGCGTGACCAGCGAATACGTGTGGAATGCCATCTCGGCGTTCGGGGTCCCGTATAACGAGCTGCACCAGCGGGGCGTCCGGAGCATCGGCTGCGAGCCCTGCACCCGCGCGGTGCTGCCCGGCCAACACGAGCGCGACGGTCGCTGGTGGTGGGAGCACGCCGACGACAAGGAGTGCGGCCTGCATCGCGCCCAGACGCCGGACAAGGCCCGCGCGGGCTAGGACAGCGCGGCGCCGGCGCCGCGCTGTTCTATTGCTCTTTCGTGCCCGTCCAAGCTAACGGCTTACGCCAGGAGCTAACAGCCAAGGCCGAAGGGGTACGCAGTTGAGCGAGCAGACGGAGCCGGAATTCGACGGCTGCAGAATCGTCCACAAGCTCAGCTCGGGTCCGATCGCCGACGTGTACCAGGCGATCCAGCAGCCGTTGGGGCGACCGGTACTCATCAAGGCGCTGAGCCCGAGCATTCTGCCCTCGTCTCCGTTCGCGGCGACACTCGAGCGCGAAGCCAGACTGCTGGCCGAGCTCAATCACCCCTGCGTGCCGCGTGTGTACGACTTCGTCCGCCGCGACGAACGGATGTGGCTTGTTCTCGAACACGTCGAGGGATGGAGCCTCGCTGCGCTCGAAGAGAAGATCGGGCCTCTGACGCCGGCAGCGGCCGCGTCCATCGCGCTCGAGGTCGCCCGTGCACTGGAGCATGCACACCAGCATGGCGTCGTGCATCGCGACGTGCGGCCCACCAACGTCCTCATCTCGGATCATGCCGAGGTCAAGCTGCAGAACTTCGCCGTGGCCACCGACGAGCGGCTGCCCACGGCTCCCGAGCTTCTCGACGGCAGCACCAGTTTCAGCGGCCCGGCCTACATGTCGCCGGAGCAGATCCTCGGCGAGGCGCCGGATCCGCGCAGCGACCTGTTCTCGCTGGGCGTGGTGCTGTACGAGATGCTAAGCGGAAAGCTGCCGTTCGACGCGCCCGACGAACGCGAAAGGACGCAGCGCATCCGGCACGACCCGCCAGCGCCGCTCGGCCGGCTGGCACCGCACACGCCAGCATCCCTGGAGCGCATCGTCCAGCGCTGCCTGGAGAAGATGGCGGGCGATCGCTTCTTCTCGGCCGTGGAGCTGGCCCAGGCGCTCGAGGGCGTGCTCGTGGAGCTCGAGGCGCCGGCGCTGCGGAAGAACATCGCGCGCATGCTGTTCGATGCGGACCTGGTCGGCTCACCGCCGGGCGGCGACGACAGCGCTGCCCCGCCGGTGGGCCTGGCGCGCCGCCACACCTCGCTGATGCCAGCGCTCGGCGGCCTCTTGGTGTGTTTCGGCCTGATCGTCGTCGGCGGCGGCGCGTTCGGCTACTTCACCTGGAAGAACGACCGGGCCAGCACGGGCCGCCACGGCAGTACGCGGCTCGAGCTGGAGCCGCGTCACGCGGGCTATCTCCGCGTGGTTGCGGAGCCGTGGGCCGTCGTGTTCGTCGACGGACAGAAGGTCGAGACCACTCCCTTCGCGCGACCGATCCCGCTGGCGGCGGGGACGCACTACGTCAAGCTGAAGCACCCCGACGCCCCGACCGAGCGGCGCACGGTCACGCTCGTCGCCGACGAGACGGTGCTGCTCGACGTGAAAATGAACGTCGAGGCTCCGCCGACGCCCGATGCTGGCGACGGGGGACGGGCCGACGGCGGCGATGCCGGCGGGGACGCGCGTCCCTCGCCCTGAGGTCAGCCGCTCCGGCTGCGCCAGCGTGCACGTTCTTCCGCGAACTGCCGTCCGAGACGGCGCTGTTCCTGGATGAACGCCCCGTAGGTGTTCGGCACGCGGGTATCCGTGCTGAACGCCGAGAGCACGGCCAGCGCCGCCTCGGCGTCGTCCGTAGCGCGGTGCGCCTGGGCGATCTCGATGCCAAGCCGCGCGCACACCGCTCCGAGCGCCTTGCTCTTTTCGTACTTCTGCAGCTCCCGCGCCCACACCAGCGGGTCGACCCACTCGACGCCTTTGCGGCAGGCCGGCGGCATCTCGCTCCGGCTATGGCCCGAGCGCTGCAGCTCGGCGACGATGAAGTTGCGATCGAACTCCGCGTTGTAGGCGAGTGGCACCGTACCAGCGAGCGCATCGAGCAGCTCGTCGACGATCCCGACAAACTCCGGCTTGTCCTGAACATCGTCGTCGCTGATGCCGTGGACGTCGAAGGCCTCCTTCGGTATCGGGCGCCCGGGGTTCACCAGCCAGACGCGACGGTCGACCGTCTGTCCGCCCCGGTACACCACACACGCGATCTCGACGATGCGATCGATCGCGGGGTCGCGACCGGTGGTCTCGGTATCGATCGCAACCAGTGCGACGTCGGACATCGGCGTCTCGCTGGAAAACTCGTCCGCCAACCCCGCCGCGACGACGCGCAGCAGGTGGGCGATGCCTGGATAGTGGCGCCCTGTCGGGAAACAGCCGCCCCCGTCGGCGCCTCCTCTCATTTCGTGCTGCTCGCAGCCTTCGGCGGCAGCCTGGGTGCGGGCGGCATCTTGACGTGCGTCGGCACGGGTGGCTTCGGCGTGGCGGCTGCCTTGGGCTGGGCGCTCGCGCTGGGCGAGGCGGACGAAGCCGGCAGAGCGGGCTTGGCGGGCTCCGCCACCTTCGCAGGCTTCACGCTCTTTCCGGTGCGCGTCTTGATCTCCAGCTGCACCCAGCGATCCAGATCCTTGCCGAAGTCGAACTGGCCCAGCTTGAAGTGGCGGCCGTTGATGTAGATGAGCGGGGTCCCCTCGAGACCCAGCTTGTCGCCTTCCTTGCGATCGCGGGCGACCACGTCGGCGACGGCCTCGCTCTGCCAGTCGGCCTTGAACTTCTTCATGTCGAGGCCGAGGTCGCGCGCCAGCTTCTCGATCGTCAGCTTGTCGAGGCCCTTTTCCTGGTTCTTGAACAGCGCGTCGTGCATCTGCCAGAACTTGCCCTGTTTGCCCGCCGCCACCGCGGCGCGCGCCGCGATCTCGGAATTCTGGTGGATGCTGAGCGGGTAGTTCTTGAAGACCAGGCGGATCTTGTCGGGGAACTCCTTGAACAGCTTGTCCAGCGCCGGCGCAGCCCGACCGCAGAACGGGCACTCGTAGTCCGCCCACTCGACGATCGTGACCGGCGCGTCCGCGGGACCCTTGACCGGAGAGTTGTCGGTGGGGACAGACTTGACCTGGTCGGGCGCGAACCGGGTGCGGAAAGCGGACTCCACCTGCGAGCGCGCATTGCCCTTGCGCACGCGGTCGGCAAGGAACTTCGCCGCCGGCAGGCACAGGTCACAGCTCCGCGATTCCTTGACGCACTGCGCGATGTTGACCGGCTGGTCCGGACACGGCGAGTACAGCTCGGTCACGTAGCTGGACCACTCACGCTTCTCCCGGGCCGTCAGATTCGAGGTGTCGACGCCCGGCAGGGCGACGAGCGTCGTTGCCTCCGGGCTCGGGCTGGGGCCCTTGCCGGCCTCGCCGGGCGAACGGCAGGTCGTGAGCTTGAAATTCAGCAGGGCCAGGGTCATCAGGGCCCCTGCGGCTCGCAAGCTGAGCATTGCCCGGGTGAGCGTAGTGCCGCTCACCGGAAGTTCAAACGCGAAATTCCTCGCGGCTCCGTGGCCGGTCGAATCCGGGCGGTGCGCGAGCCGCCGGATGTGCGGTAGATCCGGGGACATGTCCGATAGCGGCCACGAGGCAGAACCGCACAGCGTTCTGCCGCCCCGCGCGGTCCGCCACGTCATTGCCGTCGGGGGCGGCCGCGGGGGCGTGGGCAAGAGCGTGGTGGCTGCGAACCTTGGCGTGTACCTGGCGCAGCTGGGCCGGACCGTGCTCCTGATCGACGCCGACCCCGCCGGCGCCGAGCTGCACACGATGCTCGGGGTCGACCTGCCGTCCACGTCGCCGAGCCGCGACGAACCGGTCGAGGACGATCTGACCCCCGTCCAGACGCCCGTGCCGGGCCTTCTGCTGCTGCCGCAGATGTACACGGTCGGCTCGACGGTGCCGGTGCGTCCGGGGCGCAAGCCGCGCTGGGCCCGGCGGCTCAGGCAGCTTGACGTGGACTATGTGCTGCTCGATCTGGGCGCGGGAACGGCGCCGGCCACGCTCGACCTCTTCCTGGGCGCGGACCTAGGCCTGTGCGTCGTCGGGCCCGACCCCCCCAGCGTGGAAGCGACCTACCGCTTCCAGCGCGCCCTGTTCCAGCGCCGGATCCGCCGCACGCTGGTCAAGGACCGCTTCAAGATGCGGCTGGTCGAACGGGCGCAGGCGGCACTACCGCCGTTGCCGGCCCCGCAGGATCTGGTCCGCGCGCTGGCGCGCTACGACGCGGTCCTCGGTGAGCTCGCAGCGACGGAGCTCAGCAAGCTGAGGCCGCGTCTGGTCGTCAACGGGATGCGTCTGCGCAGCGACAGCGACCTGGGCCCCGCCATGTGCGATATGGCGCAGCGCTATCTGGGCGTGAGCCTGGACTACGTGGGGCACATCGAGCAGGACGACTCCGTCTGGCTCAGCGTGGTGCGGCGGCGCCCTCTGCTCATCGATAGCCCGACCAGCAAGAGCGCGCGCAACCTGGAGCGGATCGCCCGCCGCGTGCTGGCATTGGCCACGACGAGGGAGCAGGCCCGGGTCGTCGACCCCATCCCGCTCGTCCCGCTGGAGCCCAATCTGTACGACGTCCTGTGGACGCACCGCACGGCCACCGACGAGGAGCTGAGGCGGGCCTACAAGAGGCAGCGCGAACTCTACCAGCCCGGCAGCCTCGCGCTCACGTCCCTCCTGGGCGAAGAGGGCCTCCGGAGCGAGCGGGCGCGCATCGAGGAAGCCCACGACACCTTGCTCGACCCGCTGCGCCGTCGCGCCTACGACGTCTCCACCTTCCCCGAGGAAGAAGAGGAGAAGCCGGAGCAGAGCGGCGCCGTCGACGCCGCTCTCGCGGCCGAGCGGGCCATGCTCAGACAGGAGCTGGCACGGGAGATCAACGCCGAAACGGTGTTCACCGGCGCACTCCTCGGCAAGGTGCGCGAATCGCAGGGGATCGAGATCGAGGAGATCGCGAACCACACGAAGATCTCGGGGGCACACCTGCGCGCCATCGAGTCGGAGGACTTCCGGAACCTGCCTGCGTTGGTGTACACGCGCGGCTTCGTGCAGCAGGTCGCCAGGTATCTGCAGATCGATCCGGCACAGGTCTCGCGGACCTATCTCAAGCGGATGCGCGAGTGGCGCGCGGCATCCGGAGAGGACAGTCCGTAGCGCCGCCATGCCCGAGGTTTCCCCCCCGGCGGCCCAGGCCCGCACGGCCGCGGCGCGCGCGCCCAGAGCGCACGACGACTGGCTGTTCTCGGTTGTCGTGGGTCTGGTCGCGCTCTTGCCCAGGCTCTTCGTGGCGATCGCCTGGGCACGCGAGCCGGTCTGGGACGGGCACTACTACCACTTCGGCGCGGAGCGCATCGCCGCGGGGCTCGGCTACTCCGAGGACGTGATCGTCAACGGTCACGCGCTGTGGAAGCCGTGGGCCCACTACCCCGTCGGCTACAGCGGCCTGCTTGCAGGCGTGTACCGCATCTTCGGGTCCGGTCTGGTGGTCGCGCCCATCGTCAACGCGATCATCGGGACGCTGCTGGTCGTCGTCGTCCACCGGCTCGGCCGCTACTACCTCGGCACGAACCGCGCACGCATCGCAGCAGGCATCACGGCGCTGCATCCCGGGCTCATCGCCTACTGCGCAGTGGTGATGACAGAGCCGCTCGCCGCGCTGCTGCTCATGGCAGCCGCGCTTTGCGCGCTGCGCTGGCGCGGCCAGTGGCTCGGCGTGGTGCTGGCCGGACTCACGCTGGGCCTCGCCGTGCTCGTGCGACCCTCGGCGCTCCTGGCTGCACCGCTCATCGCCCTCACCCAGCCGAAGCCCGCCTGGCAGGCACTCTTGCGCGGCGCGCTGGCGACCGCGATCGCGTTCGTCGTGGTGCTCCCCTGGTCGCTGCGCATCTGCCGCGTGATGGACGGCTGCGCGTTCGTCTCGACGAATGGCGGCTGGAACCTAGCCATCGGCGCCATCACCCAGACCGGCCGCTTCACCACCCTACACGCGTCCGACGGCTGCCCGGTGGTGACCGGCCAGGTCGAGCAGGATCGCTGCTGGGCCAAGGTCGGCGAGAAGATCATCCTCGCCCACCCCGGCCACTGGATCGGCATGATGCCGAAGAAGCTCGCCGAGAACTTCGACCACGAGTCGTTCGCGATCGAGTACCTGCACGAGGCCGATCCCATCACCTGGCCCGAGCAGCGGCGCGTCGCGGGACGCGGTCTTCTGACCCTGTTCCACCGCCTGCTGATGGTCGTCGCGGCACTCGGCGTGGTGGCGCTCGCCGACTGGCGCAAGCAGCCAAAACGCGAGTGGATCACGCAGCTGGGGCTGGTGGCGCTGGTGTGCGGACTGGGCCTCTACTCGTTCCTGGCTCTCCAGCACCCGTTCTATCTGCTGGTCGTGCTGACCCCGTTGATCGGGCTTGTGCCGTTGCCGGGACGCCCGCGCCAGGGGCCGGCGGGCTGGTACCTGCTGGGGCTTGTCGCCGTGACCGCCCTCACCCACGCCGTCTTCTTCGGCGACGACCGCTACCACCTGCTCGTCACCCCCGTGCTGTGCCTGCTAGCGGCCGCGGCACTGCGTCCCTCGCGGGCGGCCGCAAAGCGCTAGTCCCGCGTTGCCATCGAAGCGATGGGTGCTTCGCACGCGCGGCTGCGCCGCGCAACGCGGGACTA
>Ga0114931_10001278_pt1 | contig 32008 bp, 27 predicted proteins | sample 2SBtaG_FD_89579 | JGI IMG/M metagenome (GOLD analysis project Ga0114931, IMG submission 89579) | Deep subsurface microbial communities from Kolumbo volcano to uncover new lineages of life (NeLLi) - 2SBTROV14_V59a metaG | ecosystem: Environmental > Aquatic > Marine > Volcanic | place: Kolumbo...
AACCGGTTGGTGAAGTATGGTTGAACCCGGAGAAACAGGAGGCAGAAGACACAAAAATTAGAGACGAAGTAGCGTAGAATATTGGACAACTATCTTGACAAACGTCGCCATTGACCCCCTCCATTACAAATTGGCGGTATTTTTCCCTTGCTCGCTTCACCGTGTCGCGGTGAAATGCGGTCGTCCTTGCCGTCACCGACTAACTACGCGGGCTTGAGCTATATTTTAAGAGCACTTTCAATTCACTAATCTTGGATTCTAGTAGTTCTTTCAATTTTCTATCATCAGCAGCTATTTTTAAAATATTTTCAAGATATGGAACTGCTTTTTCACAACTAATAGCACTAATATAACTTAAAAAAATGTTTACAGCTTTGGTATTATTTGTATAATTTAACGCCTCCCAAAGAGATTTGAAATCTTCTTCGATATACTTCACATATTTTCCAGAACCAACAACACAGGACAACCTTCGCCACCTTAATTTTTGTTGATATTCTCGATTATTTTGAAATACACACAATAATTCTGTACATCGCTGAATAGCTAGATCTTTTCTACCTGCTTTGTCCAATTCATTAATCTCCGCAATTTGAACTGTAAAACTATCCGCATACTTTCCACTAAGCGATCTCGAAAAAACAAGTGATGCCATATTTCGACACTCTCGCAAATTCGATAACAACTCTTCAGAAGGAGATTCAATCATTGCCGCGCGTTCAAAGCAGATAATTGCAGTTTTCCAGTCTCCACGCTCCATCGCTTCATCGCCTTCCCGAATAAGACTGTCTGCTTTCATTTGCCACTTGACCTTTTCACTATACCAAACATTCCTCTCGATTTATCATAGTTCACTGAAACCTGATGCTGAAAACCAAAAAAATCCTCAAAAATTGCATAGTACCTATCCCCCCCCTCCAGGCACCTCAACACACGGTATGTGGGCATACTTCGCGCCGTAAACGGTACCGTGCGCCACCCCAGAGCGGCGCCATCCGGTCCGTGCGCGCCGCACCATCAACACCGTAGAAACACGCGCCACGATGTTTAAAACATAGCCGGATTAACGGGTGGTTTTGTGCCGAACGGCAAGTTTGTGTACAATGACTGCCGATGAATACATTAAACCTGGACCCACAAGAGATTGCAAAATTCGAAGCCCTCGCCGCCCGCTGGTGGGACCCGCAAAGCGAATTTAAGCCACTACACGATATCAACCCGCTGCGCCTCAAGTACATTGCCGAGCGCGCGCCCTTGCAGGGCGCCAACGTACTGGATGTGGGCTGCGGCGGCGGCATCTTGAGCGAATCGCTGGCAGCGGAGGGAGCCGGTGTTACCGGCATAGACATGGGAGAGGCGCCACTGAATGTGGCACGTTTGCATCTGTTGGAATCGTCCAGGCGGGTAGACTACCAACAGATAACCGCTGAGCAAATGGCCCAAACCCACGCCGGTCAATTCGACGTGGTCACCTGTATGGAAATGCTGGAACATGTTCCGGATCCCGCCTCCACGATAGCCGCCTGCGCCGCACTGGCCAAGCCCGGTGGACAGATATTTTTCTCCACCATTAATCGCAACCCCAAAGCATTCCTGTTTGCCATCGTCGGTGCGGAATATCTTTTGAATCTGTTGCCGAGGGGCACACATCAGTACAAACAATTTATCAAACCCTCAGAACTGTGTACCTGGGCCAGGAACGCTCACCTCAAACTGCAAGGTTTGATCGGGATGCACTACAATCCAATCGCACAGACCTACAAACTCAACCGCGACGTCAGCGTAAATTTTATTGCGCATTTTTCCAAACCCACCGGCCTGCACGACATCCATGGTAAACTCATGCCAATGGCACCACACCGTTAGCCGGCAAGTCGGTATGGAACCACCCGGCGTTGTTTGTTACCCAACCAGTTACTCGCGATGGCGTAGCCAGCATGCCGATCCAAACTGTTCTGTTTGATTTAGACGGCACATTGCTGGATACCGCCAGGGATATGTGTACGGCAATGAACACCCTGCTGTCGCAGGAAAATAAACCACCATTACCATTGGATGCTATTCGTCCCATCGTATCCCAAGGCGGCCGGGCCCTGGTACAAAAAGCGTTTGATCTGCCCGCTGAACACAAGGATTTTGAATTGCTGCGGGACAGATTTTTGAATACCTATGCACAAAACATTGCCCATCAAACCGAGCTGTTTGACGGCATGGGGGACGTGTTGGATTACATCGAGCAAAGAACAATGAAATGGGGCGTAGTCACCAATAAACCCGCCTGGTTAACCGATCCACTAATGCATCGCATGGGACTGACTCAACGTGCGGCGTGCATCGTCAGCGGGGATACCACGGCCCACCGCAAACCCCATCCCGCGCCCATGTTGCATGCCTGTTCCATGGTCGATACCGCGCCCAGGGATTGCTTGTATGTCGGTGATCATCAGCGTGATATCGAAGCGGGTAAACGTGCAGGCACATTTACGGCCGTGGCACTGTTCGGATATATCAGCCCACAGGACAATCCCGAGCAATGGCAGGCAGACACCATGGTGACCCATCCTACCCATTTGATGGCATGGCTCGAGCAATATGGATGAATTGATTCCTTTATGGATGGTCGTAAGCTACGGCGGCGCGATTTTGCTGGTTGTATTGTTACTGGGAATTATTTTTCATCACCATCACATTCGCAAGTTACGTGATTCCCAGGCCCGCCTGCAAACGTTACTGGAAGCCGAGCGCACATCCCACCAAGAAAAGCTCGCCGCTTATCAACAAGCCCGTGATCAATTGGCGCAAACATTTGACAGCCTGGCAGTTCAGGCACTGCGTACCAACAACGAAACTTTTTTACGACTGGCTGAAGAAAACTTAAAACAACACCATATCCAGGCGCAAGGTGAACTCACCCAGCGGGAAAAAGCTGTCGAAAGCATGATTAAACCCATACGCGAAAGCCTGGAAAAAACCGAACGCGAGTTACGCCGTATCGAGGGCGACCGCCAGCAGTCCTATGGCTCGTTAAATAAGCACCTGGAAACCATGGCGCTGACCCAGCAACAATTGCATACCGAAACCCGCAACCTCGTTAAAGCATTACGCCGACCGGAAGTGCGTGGTCGTTGGGGGGAACTGACCTTAAAACGACTGGTCGAGTTGTCGGGCATGGTTGAACACTGCGATTTTGAGGAACAAAAGCAAGGCGGTATCGACCAGGTCGTCAGACCGGACATGGTGGTGCATCTACCCGCCGGCCGCGACATTGTGGTTGACGTGAAAACGCCGTTGGATGCCTATTTAAGCGCACTGGAAGCGGATAGCGATCAAGACAAACAACATCACATTACTCGCCATGCCGGGGTCATCCGCAGCCGTATTCGGGAACTGGCCGCCAAAGCGTACTGGAAACAATTCAGCCAGGCACCGGATTTTGTCATTTTGTTTATTCCCGGCGAACAATTTTTAAGCGCGGCCATGGATGCGGACGATTCGTTGTTCGAATATGCCATCAAAAACAAAATCATTTTAACTACGCCAAGCAGTTTTGTGGGTGTGCTGCGGGCGGTGGCATTCGGCTGGCGCCAGCAGCAATTAAATGAAAATACCGAGCATATTCGCGAAATCGGCGAACAATTGTATAAACGCCTGTGTACATTTACCGATCATTTAACAAGGCTCGGCAAAGCATTAAATCAAGCGGCGGAGATGTATAACAAAAGCATGGGCACTCTACAGCGACAGGTTATTCCCGGCGCCCGTAAATTCACCGAACTCGGCATCAGTGAACACCAGAATCTGCAGATCGGCGAGGAAGTGGAAACGGCATTGCGTGGCACCACCGGAACCGACAATGCAAGCGAACAGGATCCGCTTCCTTAGCAACGGGTAACAACGTCTTTTAATGCGTTATGCTTTGAACGCACGCACGCCGTTTTGCGAGGTTCACTTACCGTGCATGGACAAAAGCAACGCAAAAAGTCAGCAACGCGGCAAAAAACATCATCTTTATCATGACCATCACACCATCCTGCGCATTTACCCGTCAGTCGCGTGTTGACAAGCAGCGGTTCATGCCACGGCGACCCATAGTGCGGAACCCGCAACCCTCCATGTACCTTTAATCGCAGAAAATAATAAAACAATAAAATACCAACCCCTAAAAAACATTATATTTCAATATATTACACACATCATCCAATCCAATATCACAGATTCATGCCGAGCTGTCAACCACACGCGCGAATGTACGTTGTACTTGTGAAAGCTACATTTTTCGTACACTTGGAGACACAAAAATGAATGTCACGCAAAAACTAAAAACCGGAATCAGGACCTGCCTGGCCGCTGTTCTGGTTTTTTCAATTGCCGGGCTGGCCGGTTGTGGCGGTGATTCAGGCACACCGGCCGCCAATGACGACGCAACCGCTGAGCTAGCCATTGGTTTTACCGATGCAAAAGGTGATTTTCTGCATTACCTGGTCGGTGTCAAATCTCTCAGCCTGACCAAAGCCAACGGCACCGTCATCGAAACCATGCCATTGGCCACTGACGTGGATTTTGCCGAACTGACCGAAATGACCGAATTCATTTCGATCACCACCGTACCCAAAGGCATCTACGTGAAAGCCACCATGGTACTGGACTACAACGCCGCGCAAGTCATGGTAGAAGGTGATGACGGCGCAAGTTTAAACGTGGAAAACATTGTTGACCGCGAAGGCAATACCATTGACACCATCGAAGTCAGCGTGCGACTGGAAGGCCGAAACAAGCTGACCATTCTACCCGGTGTTCCGGCCCACTTGACCCTCGACTTTGATTTGCAAGCGTCCAATTCGGTGGACTTTGCAAGTTCGCCGCTAAGCATGATAGTGTAGCCATTTGTATTGGCGGATCTGCAACGGGATGCACCGAAAGCCCATCGTGCCCGTGGATTGTTAAAGGATGTTTTACCGGATCAATCCGCGTTTAAAGTGTATATCCGACCATTCTTTCACCGCTTAAATACCCCGAATGCCCGCCGCTTCGGCAGTCTCGCCGTACTGACCCATGAACAAACCGTGTACGAAATTGACGGGGTTAACTATCAAGGTGACGCCGGATTGCAAGCCATGGACGCCCTGCAAAACCTCGCCTCGGTCATCGCGGTGGGCCGGCTGAAACGTTCCCCATTTCGTTTTGAAGCCTCTGAAGTCTACGCCGGCAGCAGTGTACCGGGTGGTGATCAAGATGCCGTGCAAGGTAGCGTTATCGCTCGAGACGGTGACGTTTTGACGGTTAAGGGTGCCTCCCTGTTACGCCAATCGGGCAGCGTGCAATTCAATGACGAAGTCAGCGTTACCATCGATAGCGACACCCAAGTCGTTAAACAAGGTGTGATCGACGACGGTACGACCAGCGGCGACATTTCCGTGGGCCAACGGGTGCGTATCTTCGGCACTTTGACCGATGACAATCCCACCAACCTGTCGATGGACGCCACGGGTGTAGAAAAGGGACGCGTACGCATGCTGGTGACCCAACTGGCCGGAACCCTTAACGAAATCAACGATGGCGAACTGGTCATGAACCTGAAAACCATCAATGGTCGAAACATCGGTATCTTTAACTTCGCCACGACCGCAAGTGCGCCGGCGAATTACCATGTCGACACCGGCACGATCAACACGGCTGATCTTGGCCAGGGTCAACCCGCCTTGGTGCGCGGTTTTGTCACCCCGTTTGGACAGACGCCGCCGGATTTCAGCGCCATCTCCGTAATACACGCGGGTAACAAACCGGCTGAACTTGCCATCATATGGGAAGCGGGTGACACAGTGCCGTTCTCCTCCATGAGTGAAGACGGCCTTCTGCTCACGCATCCGGTGAGCGCAGAGCGGCTGCATCATGTCATTCAAGGCGGCATCTTTACCGATATCAACGGTCTGGACAGCGCGGTCAATATGGCATCCAGCTCGGATGGCGACGGAACCTATATCGTTAAAGAGGGTACCGCGTTGACCGTACATACCACGTTTACCGCCATGGTTGAAGATTTAAACGCCCGGCTGGATGGAGTCAACATTGCCAAAGGTATTCGTGGTAAAGGTCAATTTAACTGGACTTCCAACACGATAACCAGCCAGTTTATCGCCATTGTTATCCAGAGAAGTTCAGTTCCTTAAAAACCTTCGCGTAAGCGCTGTGTTTTTGGGCGGCTTCGGCCGCCCTTTTTTGTTTAAGGCGAACCCGGATATTTCACAATCTCCCGCGGCCCCGCGCCCATGGCAGCCAAATTATTTGGCGCTCGTATGACAGCACCTCCTTTCGGGCCCTTTCGGTCTGCTCAACATACCGCATTGTATACCTTGCTCGCCCTGCGGTCCCGCGCGCACAGCAAGCCAAGACCAACATGAACCTGACGCTAAAAGTCATGAAATAGCTAGGCTATGCGGCATGTGCGCCGCAATCAACAATACATTGTGCCGGTAACGCTGGCAATTTCCAAAGCGACCGGTGACAGTCATCGGTCAAACCTGGATGCCCCGAATAAGTAGCTCTTATTGGCCGTGAAACTGCCTTCGACTGCGTGCGTTCCCGGCTCGTAACCGTAACAGCAGGACAGCGATCAGCAACAAATAGGCTGATAACGCTCCGGATTTTTCATCCGATTGAGCGGGCTTCCTGGTCGAATCGCTGTTGGGTAGGTCAGTCGAAGCCGGCGGTTGGGTATTACCGGGTTGGGTATTACCGGGCGATTGATTGTTGCCGGGTGGCTCCAGAACGGGCGATGCCGGAGCAAAGGCAAGAATATACATACTGTACGTTCCGCCGTTATTGCCTTCAAATACGATGTGACCGGTATTATAAAACTTTTTATAGACACGCAACTGCGACATGGTGTCCGTTGATTCGAGATACTCACCGGTATCCTGCCAATCCACCAACCAATCGGGGATCGGATCAATTCGATCATCAAACGCCACATAGATATTCGCCGACTGCTGAAGATCGAATTGCAAAAATTCCGTTTCACCACCGGTTTTATCGGTATTGGCCGGACGAATCGCCGTTAAGCCTGCCAGCACGGACGGTACAGTTGTAAAGGTAAAATCGCGATCAATGTAGACTTTACCGCCAACTACCAGCGGGGCTATTTCATAGGCTTTACCACTGGCAACAGTGAGTTGACTGATAATCGATGCCTGTTCGAACGTGTAGTTCAGGCTTTGCGCGGCCATGGGATTTCCCGCCAGGTCTTTGATACCGCTGACCGTCACGGTATAACCGGTACCCGGCATATGATTAGCCGTCACCAGTTGAGCGCGACCCTGATCGGCAAGCAAGGTCGAATTGGTCGTATCAAGGACTGCCACGGCGGTTCCGCCGTCGTCAACGATGGTGTAATGACTGGTTTCGGTGGCACTACCGGTATCCAGCTTTTCACTAAACCGCAGCATAAGCGTGCTGGCATTTTGCAGGCTGATTGACTGCAGGCTCGGTGGCAATGAATCAACGGTCACCTCGATAGTGGCGGCTACATTGCCTGACGTGGCGGTAATATGAAACAAACCGTTGGTGGTCCCGGAAACATATTCACCGGTCGAAGCGTTGATCGAACCCCCGCCGTCAGTACGCCACATCACCGTGGCGGGGAACGGATCGCCATTTTGATCCAACCCCTGGAAGGATAGCGTGTAAGGCTGGCTTGCACCGATAAACAGTGCGGCAGGAGTAATCTCGATGGTGTCAAGCACCGGAGGACCGGCAAAAACGTCCGTGCCGAAACTGTTCGTCGCGCCATGGTTATCGGTAACCGTCAATATCACATGATAACTTTGTTGTTGTGTATAGGTATGCCGCGTTGTGGGCCCCGCATCATTGGCAATGCTACCATCACCGAAATCCCAGTCATACGAAACCACCGATCCGTCGCTGTCCAATGAAGCGGATGCGTCAAACAAAACCAACAGACCGGGTCCGGCGGCGAATGAGAACCGGGCCTGGGGCGGAAGATTGGCCGCATTACCACCGAAGATATGCAATACCCAATCCCGGGTTGACGCGGCGGTAAAAGTCTTTCCGGTCCCGGCTGTAGCGGTCGAGGCGCCGCTAAACAAACCCGTTTTGGGATCATACCACTCTACGTTAAGCGTTCCCGTAGCCGCCGACAGGTCGACTGTCGCTGTTGCGCCATTGACTAGAAAAATCACATATTCTTTGCCCGCTTGGGCGGCAGCCCAGCCGGTTTCGGCAAGCAAACGGTTATGGGGCTTTAACTTCCAGTATTCGGTGTGCTCGGTAAAAAACTTTTGCAGATAGGTATGAATGTCAGCATGCTTATTGTTAATTTTAGCCAGGTAAGCAGTTAAATCATTATTACACCCCGCAACCAACTGATAGCCGGCATTCCAACCACCATGCAGTTGAATAGCCCACAAACCGCGCACCAATACATTCACATCCGTAAAGTTGTTTGGCCCCGTACACGCGGACGGTTCTTCATAGAACGCTTCACTTTGCACCACCGGTTTGTTGTAGTTGGCATAATCGGGCTGTAACAGATTAATTCCCGCTTGTGCCGGTGCACCATTGAGTGCCCCTCCCCGCTGCAGGGCATTAAAACTCAGCCAATTCTGGCCACCAAGATCATGCGTCGACTGGTTGCCCCCCGGATGCATCGAGCTAAGATGCTGATAAGGATCATGAACCATTTCACCCCCCAATGCATTGGCAACGGTACTACTGCTGGACCCAAACTCCTGGTACTCCTTGACACCAAACCAAATCACGTCATAGGCCGCATAACGTGCGATCACATACCGTTGCGCCCTTGTTAGCCAATCAATATTGGCGGTAAGGCCGGAATCTCTCGCACCCAACACGAGCATGGGGCGAATGCCTTTTTTAGTCATATAATCAATTCGCTTATCCGCCCACTGGAAAAAAGCGGGATTCAGGTCATAACTTGGATACGTACTGAAAAAGGGGCTGCCGCCTTCGTTGCCATTGGGCAAGTGCAAGGCCAAATGAACCACGGTAAATACCGTAAAACCCTGCTGGGCCCGGGTATCAACAACAGCTTGAAACGTACCGTCTCTAAAAATCGTGCCGAGTACCGAGGTGCCTCCCCAATGGGTGTCGCCCATAAAGAAAAACGGTGTTCCGTCCGCGTGCATAAAGGTATGCGGGTATGCGGGATTGACGGTAATAAATCCGTGCCGCAATACTTCATTCTGGGCTATCTCGGCGGCGCTGGGTACCGTACTGGTAAAGGTGGTCCCCTCGGCTTGATGATTGAGTTGGGCATCGTTTGAAATCACCGACGTCAGCGTCCAGGTTCCCGCCTCCGTCGGCGCCATTCGAATTTTCCACTGCCCGCCGCCGTCCCAAAACCCTTCAATCTCAATGGTCTGCGTGGGGCCGGTAAATTTCGCCGACACAGTGACATCCGTATAGGGAGCTGTGTAGTTATTCGTGGTGGTCAAACTCACTTCATAAACGCCAAAGACCGGCGTATCCGCCATGGCGTAAGTGCACATACTTAAAGCGGCACTGATCAGCACCGCAACCGCTGTGTAATAAACAGACATTGGAAAAGCCCTTGTGGTGATTTATTAAAGTAACACTCACCACGGGACAATCTGTCACGGTAAATGGTCGTATTGGCGCGCACGGTCAATATCGCGCACGATGGGGCGTTCCGGTAGGCATAAATCTGGCGGCGGTTTCACATCGGTGCAGCAGCCGCAACCGTTAACGATAAGCTGTTAGTGGACTACCGGTCCACGCGACGAGGCAAGTGTGTTTATTGAAACGCGCATCGACCGTTACTGCATGCCCCCATCCCACAAGGTGTTTCCGAACCGCTTTGGCGGCGCGTTCGCGCCTTCACGGCGAAACCGGCACCACCTGCTTGGCCGCGTTGCTAACTCAATATTTACTATTTACTATCGGTTTTTTCCATCGTGCTCGGCGGCCCCGCCAGCGCGGGGTGCGAGGCGAGCATTTGCCATTGGCGGTAAAATTTGCGGCCGCCATGCTCAAGCAACAGCGGCAAATTCATATGACCGGTGGACACATTCAGGGCTTTTTCAACAATGGCGATATCGTCTTTGTCATTTTCGTGCAGATAAGCACTTTTTAGCAACCGGCCCTGGGGCACCAGTTCGGGTATCGTGTAGTAGTCGGCACCCGGCGGACCGTCCCGGCCGATATACATACCCAAAAATGATCGCGGTTCGCCCAGCATGATCTTGGCGGTATAATAAGGATCACAATTGGAAGGAAATGTCAGATCATAGTCCATCGCCACTCCACCGGCCTGAATGGAATACGTTATATCATCGGCTCGAAAGTACGGTGGATCGTTACCGGTTAACAGGTATTTCATATACAAGGTCCAACGAATGGTACGGTGGCGGCTGGTTTTTGTCGAAGCCGCCGCCGGATACAATTCATTGGATCGCCGGGCCACTTCAAACCTCAACCGTTTGTCCGGCGGTAATTGCATATGTTTACCCAACAAGTAACTGCGATGGTGATTATGTTGCGCCAATATGACTGCGATTGGCTTATCATGTTCATCCAAGACGACATCCACCGCAACAAAGTGATCCAGTTCATGCCAATCGACCTTATCCATAAACGACAGACCCAACAGCAAATGACTAAGCCAGTTCATTGAAGCCGGCAATCCGCTGACCGGAAAAGTGAGATTGTATTTCAAAAACGTCAAACGGCGATTTACCGTTTCACTGCCCGAAGGAAAGGATACCGCTTCAGTATAGACCCGGCCATACACCGATGGTATTTGGTCACTGTCATATTCCCGTTTAAAGCGTTGGTAATCAAAATCCAAATAGTAGCCTGGTATATACTGCACCTTTTGCAACAGTGCGCGATCAACATGATTGATGCGTACGCTGCTGTCGGAAAAATGCCTTAACCGGGCATAGGGCAGATAGTCCCGGTAGAAGTCCACGGCCGGGGTACTGTCGGGCGCCAATATAAATCGCGGCCTATATGCCTCCAACAATGCCTGATGCTTCGGCGTAAGCGCCTGCTCCCGGCACGTCGCCGGGTACACACGGTCAAAGCCGGGAAAATCCGCAAAGGTGTTATACTGTTGCTGTTGTTTGTTGGCACACCCCATCGTCAGGCATGCCGCGAGGCATAAACTACACCACCATGTCATGAATACGCACCGGCTGGCGCCTGGCACCCCAAGTCCCCGGCGCGGCTTCAAAACGACCGGCGCAAGGTGTTTGGCAATACTCACAACGGCCCTGCTCGTCCAAATGCCATTGGGTCATCACATACCAGTCCCGGCCGATAAGCAATTTTCCGCAACCATGGCAATAAGTACTGCCGCCGTTTTCATCGTGTACGTTGCCGGTAAAAACATACCGCATCCCGTGATGCATGGCGATCTGACGTGCCTTGGACAAGGTCGGAGCCGGTGTGCTGGGATAATCGAGCATTTTCCAGTCCGGGTGGAAGGCCGAAAAATGCCAGGGAACGTCGACGCCCAAATGCTCCACCATCCACTGACTCATGGCATGGAGTTCCTGCTCGTCGTCATTTTCACCGGGTATCAATAACGTGGTGACCTCCAACCAGCACGGCGTCTGATGTTTGATGTATTCCAGCGTCTGCAACACCGAGTCCAAATGGCCGCCGCAAATTTTATGATAAAAGCGTTCCGAGAACGCCTTAAGATCAACATTGACCGCATCGATAGAGCCAAAAAATTCCACACGCGGTTCCGCACAGACATAACCCGCGGTAACAGCCACGGTTTTGATACCCAACGCCTTGCAGGCCAGGGCTGTATCACGGGCATATTCCAAAAATATGATGGGATCGTTATAAGTAAATGCCACGCTACGGCACTGCAGGCGCTGCGCCACTTTGGCGATTTTATCCGGCCAAGCGTCGTCGGCCAGGCTATCAATCTCCCGTGACTTGCTGATATCCCAGTTTTGGCAAAACTTGCAGGCCAGATTGCAACCGGCGGTACCAAATGACAGTACCGGAGTACCCGGCAAAAAGTGATTCAGCGGTTTTTTTTCGATGGGATCCACGCAATAACCGCTGGAGCGGCCATAGCTGGTCATCACCACCCGGTCGTCCTGGTTCATGCGCACAAAACATAAACCCCGCTGGCCAGGTTTTAATTGACAATACCGTGGACATACATCGCATTGTACGCGCCCACCATCAAGCGCATGCCAATATTTGGTTTGCACCGTGGTTTCCATGACGACACCTTATCTCATCGCGTGGTTAACAATCCATGGCAAAGTCCACCCGGCCGGCTTAGGGATTAACCTGGAAACCTTTGCCGCTGCGTTTACTTAAGTCCACTTCCAAACGTTGTTTCGACCAGCCGTGAACCTTGTCATGGGCTTCGACAAATACTTTGTGGGTAGCGGCGGGAATGGCCACCGAACCCAAACTGCGGGTAAACGGCTGTTCATCCACATGGGGATGAAACAAGGTCCGTGTGCCCGCGACATCACCGTTGGGCAATACCACCCGCCAGGCATCGGCGTAGTGTTTCCATCCGCTGTCGGCGTGTTTTAAGGTTACATCCACATGCCAGCTGTTTCCGGTTTTGGAAAACACCGCGTTTTCAATGGATACTTCACCTGCCACAACGCCAAAACTGACCCAAATCAATGCTAAGCCTACAAATCTGTACACCTTGCTACTCCTGTTTTCTAAGCCCTTAAACCCGCGCCGGGCAACCAGCCCACAAGCTGCATCACCACCAATAACACGGCCGCAAATAATGCCGCGACCGCATCATCCAACATGATGCCCCAGCCACCGGCCAGGCGTTTGTCGATGATGCCAATGGGCCATGGTTTTACTATAGCGAAGATTCGAAATAAAACGAAGCCGGCAATCGCCGCCGGCCAACTAAACGCGACCGGCCACAGGGTAAGCAAATAACCTACCACGTCATCCCAGACAATCGCGCGATGGTCATGCACACCCAAATCGTCGGCGGTAGCGGCACATACCACGATACCCAGCCAAAAACACAACACCACGATGAGCAGGTAATAGGCCGGTGAAAACGCTGCCATCAACCAGACCAAAGGTAGGGCTGCCAAGGTGCCGAATGTGCCGGGGGCCAGCGGCGACAAACCGCTGCCGAATCCCACCGCAATAAGATGGGTCGGTTGCATGACAAATCGCCAGGTATATAGCATGTCAACGAATCAGTGGTTGGTAGTGAAAGTTGGCGCGCAGCAATCCGTGATCGGAACTGGCGGTATTGTTGCCGGCTAAATGGTCGCTGTATATCCGTACACCATCAAACATCCACTGCCGCATGGCGGAAACCGGCGAAAAATGCTCGGACACGAATATATAATCCAATGCCAGTGGTTGGCCGTCATGCAAATGGGTATACACCGGTTGTTGCAGGCCACCGGATACCCGTGGCAATTCAGCGACGCTATGCAATTGATAAGGAGCGGTTCCTGACAGGATTTCCATGGCATCGCTACGGGGTTCATCGTTAAAGTCACCCATAAGCACCACCGGTATGGCACTGGCACGCATCCTGTCATTGATCATGATCCGCAATGCCGCCGCTTCGGCCGTGCGGCGCAATCCCGCCATGGCCCTGCCAATAACCGCCGCTTCAGCTTTTATAGAATCGAGTTCATCCACATCCAGACGGATGCCGAGCTTGGATTTTAAATGGCCTACGTAAACAGCAATATCATGGCCTGCATAAGGGCGAACTTCGACATGTAAAACCGGCCGGGAAAACCGGTCAATGTCCATTTGCAGGCAATAGTCGGGCTGGCCGGGCTCAAACGGCGGTCGTTTACGTAACACAAGGTTTGGCGGAAAATGCCATATCCATGCCGTATGTTGAATTTGCATGGGACACCTTACCGCCAATCCCACCGCCATACCGGCTTTGTCACAGGTAATTAATTCATACTGGTCGGCCAGTCCGGCTTGTCCAAACACGTCGACAAGGCTGTCACGATGCCAGATTTCCTGAAAACCGATAATGTCGGCATCCAAACGAACAATCTGCCGGGCGCTCCATTCCACCTTGGCGGCGTATTCCTTGGCCGTATAGGTCTCTCCCTGATGCATGGCACAACCGGGTAACTGCAGGTTGTTTAAATTGAATGTCGCGATGCTTAACCGGGTCAAGGCTAAAGCTTTGCCGTCGGCGTAAAATGCAGTCTTGAGGCGCCATGGCGTTCAACTCGCGGCCACGGGTTCACCGCGGAAACATTGTTTTTCATATCACTTTTATACACATACATCAAGCGCGGAACCTATTCGGAAAAATGCTCATAGCCAAGACGCGGCGGGTCCATTCGGTTACCTTGCGCGTCAATTAATCGCAGTCCATGCTGCACGTCGATTTCGCCAATGCAAGTCACGGCCGGTGAGCGGGACGCGAGCCTGGCGTAAAGCTCTTGCTCATGCTCAGCCGGCACGGTAAAGCATAACTCATAGTCATCACCTGCGCTTACCAACAGCGCCCAAGGCTTGCCTTTGCCAAGATACGCCCTGCCAGCAACGGAAAATGGCAGGCGATCGAAATATATCGAAGCACCCACCCCGGCTGCCACCAGCATATGATTGAGATCAGCCAATAACCCATCGGAAATATCGATCGCGGCCGAAGCCAATTGGCGCAACGCCAAGCCCAGCGAAATCCGTGGTATGGGACGCTGTAGACGCCGCAGGACGCCCCGCTCAACGTCATCCCCACCCCCACTATTCAGTTGCGACACCCAGGCCATCGCTGCGTCACCGATCTCACCACTGACGTAAATACGATGGCCGGGTTTAGCGCCGCACCGGCGCAACGCCTGCCCGCGGGGGACAAATCCCGCCACGTTGACGGTGATACTTAACGGCCCTTCGGTGGTGTCACCTCCCACCAACGCCAGTTGATGTTGATCGGCCAGCGCCAGGAATCCCCGACTGAATTCCCGCAACCAGTCTTCATCCACCGTGGGCAGCGTCAATGCCAGGCTTGCCCACGCGGGTTCCGCGCCCATGGCAGCCAAATCACTTAAGTTGACCGCAAGACACTTATGACCGACGGCAACCGGCTCGGTCGCAGCCGTGAAATGCACGTCTCCAACCAGCGTATCCACCGACCAAACCAAATCCCGGTCCGGGCAAACGCGCAATACGGCTCCGTCATCGCCGATACCTTCAACAACATCTTCGCGTGTATGGGCACACTTAAAAAAACGTTCGATGAGTTCAAATTCTTTCATGATTGCGTACGATCAAACATGATGTTTAGCCATTATATCGGGCATAAATTCGAGACGTACGTTGATGTGTCCGTGGCGGTGGCCGCGTGATAAATTCGACGCCGTTACTTCGCTTGCATTTCTTCGGCACGCACCTGCTGCGCAACTTTATCGAGTACCCCATTGACATATTTATGACTTTGCTCCGCGCCGAAACGCTTGGCCAGTTCAACCGCTTCATTGATCGCTACCCGGTAGGGTACATCCGGACAGTGGCACAACTCATAAATACCAATTCGCATAGCCGCCAATTCCACCGGATCCAATTCCTTCAACGGCCGGTCAATGAGTGGAATAAGATAATCATTAAGCCCGCTCACGTGTTTGGGAATTTCATGTAACAATATATGAAAATAATCAAAATCCACGTTCTGTAAGTCTTCTTCTTTAAACTGTCGTTCGATATCCACGGGATCCTGCGCGGTCAATTGCCACTGATAAAGTGCTTGCAAAGCGGCCCGTCTAGCTTTGGTGCGGGCGTGCCTGGGGTTCGGATTCACGTTTTCGCCTTCTAAGTTGTGATTTGTCTAAGCAAACTCATCATCTCCAACGCTGTCATTGCCGCATCGGCACCCTTGTTGCCGGCTTTGGTTCCAGCCCGTTCAATGGCCTGCTCGATACTGTCAACCGTCAGCACCCCGTTAGCGATGGGAATGCCGCTGGCCGCGGCCACCGATGCCAATCCCTTGTTGCACGCCGAGGCGACATGTTCAAAATGGGCGGTCGCTCCGCGGATCACGGCACCCAGCGCGATAATGGCATCCATGTTTTTAGCGGCAGCCAGGTGCCCGGCCACAACAGGCATTTCAAACGCTCCGGGCACTCTAACCAGCGTGATTTTTTTTTCATCAATACCGTGACGCATCAGGCTGTTCTTGGCGCCTTGCACAAGTTGTTCCACGATAAATCCATTAAAGCGACTGGCAATGATGACAAAGCGAGCGTCAATAGCCGTTAATTGCCCTTCAATAATATTCATGTATTCTCACACGCAACATATTCAATAATTTCCAAGCCAAAGCCCGACAGGCCATGGACCTTTTTCGGCACACTCAGGACACGCATCTTGCGCAGACCCAGATCGACCAATATCTGTGCGCCGATACCATACGTTCGTAAATACCATTCGGAATCGCGCTCCGGTTCCTTACCTTTTTCAAGGTGCAAATGGCATTGTCTTACCCGACGGACAATCTCATGATTATTATATTGGCTCGTCAACACCAGCAAAACCCCTTCGGACTCCGAACTGATGCGGGCCATGGCACGGTACAGTGGCCAACCGCCGTCAGGCATATTAACCTGCATCCAGTCGGCCACCGGATCCTGCATATGGACCCGAACCAATACGGGTATGTCAGCATCGATGTCCCCCTTGACCAAGGCATAGTGCAGACGCTGATTGTGGTCTTCATAGACCACCATTTCAAACGCCCCAAATGCGTTGTGTACCTGACAAGACGCCATGCGGGTCACCGTATTTTCATTCTGCAACCGGTATTGAATTAAGTCGGCGATTGTGCCGATTTTCAAACCGTGTTGGGCAGCAAATTCCTTTAATTCGGGTAGTCGCGCCATCGTACCGTCTTCATTGAGAATTTCCACAATGACCGCGGCGGGTTCCAAACCGGCCAGCCTCACCAGGTCACATCCCGCTTCGGTATGGCCGGCACGGGTCAAAACACCACCGGGTTGCGCCATCAGGGGAAAGATATGTCCGGGCTGAACGATATCGTTGGGTCCGGCATTCGCCGCCACCGCGGCTTGTACGGTACGCGCCCGGTCGGCCGCGGAAATTCCTGTGGTGACACCCTCGGCGGCCTCGATTGAGACGGTAAAATTGGTGGACTGCTTGGCATTGGTATTGGAAACCATAAGCGGCAGCTGTAATTGCCGGCACCGTTGCGGTGTCAGCGTTAAACAGATTAATCCACGCCCGTAACGCGCCATGAAATTGATATGCTCGGCTTGTACGTGGGAAGCCGCCATAATCAAATCGCCTTCGTTTTCCCGATCTTCATCATCCATCAAGATAACCATTTTACCTTGCTTGATGTCAGCGATTATTTCTTCTGTACTGTGTAAAGCCATGAAATCCCGCTAGTTTTAAATTCAAGTTTACTCAAAACGTAAATGCCCATTGTAACGCGACCCACCCCGTGGGCGCATATTTATTTTTTAAGGGAACCGTCACATCGGTTTATGGGAAAGATCTACAGAGCATCACTACCGTGGCAATGCCGGCGGTCACTTTGGATTTAGATCGTTGCCAGCAACGTCTTGGTCCGGCATGCATCACCCGCGGCCAAGGAATCCAAACCGTTTTAACTGTTGCTCGCTAATGCTGTCTTCTCGCTCACCGCCGGTCAATAATCGTTCCAAATAGCGGGCAATCATGTCGACTTCAATATTAACGTTATCGCCCCGGCGTAGCTGGTCCAGGCTGGTTTGACTCACGGTATGGGGGACAAGGTTTGCCCCAAATTGCGCGCCGCTGACATCGTTAACAGTCAGGCTGACGCCATCAATACAAACTGATCCTTTGACGGCGATATACTTCTGCAGCATGGCGGGTAAGCTGAACACGATCCGGGTAGACCGTGCGTCCGGTGCAACACTGACCACTTCTCCAAGGCCGTCCACATGACCGCTGACTAAATGACCACCCAAACGGTCCTGTAAACGAAGGGCTTTCTCAAGGTTGACTATGGCACCGCGTCCCAACGCTCCCAAGGTGGTACGTTGCAGTGATTCCCTGGAAATATCCACGCTGAATTGCTGCTCGGTCATGGACACGGCGGTCAGACAGACACCGTTAACCGCTATGCTGTCTCCCAAAGCCAGGTCGGATAATTCAAACCGGGGACATTCGATATCCATACGGCAGTCACCGTTATGGGACTGCAAACCGCAAATTCGCCCCGTGTCTTGCACGATACCGGTAAACATCTATATCTCCTCAGTCAAGCCGAATTCATAGGGTGCATTTTGCGGACGGCGCAACGTAAAACGCCAATCGTCACCGACAGCCCGCAGGTCACTGCATTGTAGTACATAGCGACCGGCCATGGATGTTAACGGCTCAAGCGACAGCAGTGGCTTGGCGCCCTCAGCCAAAAATACCGGTGCCATATACACAATGAGCTCGTCGGCTAATGCGCCTTGCCACAAAGCACCCGCCAGGATTGGACCAGCCTCCACCATCACTTCATTCGCCCCTTGTGACGCAAGCAGGGCCAACACCTTGCGTAAGTCGACTTGCTTACCTTTGTGGTCGCTATCCACCCTGACCAACTGCACGGTATCCGGATAGCGATCTGGATCCCCATGGCAATGATAAAGGCCTACCGAACGACTGCCCGTGCTAGACAGGCAACGCGCGCTTGGCGGACAACGTAAACTGCTGTCGACAATGGCTAGCGACGGTTGAAGATAACTGCCGCCGGGTAGATCCGGCCGCGCATCCAGGCGTGGATTGTCGGCCAGCACTGTGCCGATACCGGTCAATATCACCGAGCTGCGGGCCCTTAAACGATGCACGTCGGCGCGCCCCGCTTCACCGGTAATCCAATGGCTGCCGCCGTCCGCCAGGGCGGTATGCCCGTCCATGCTGCTGGCCAGCTTGACCCGAACCCAAGGCAAACCCTGGCTCATGCGTTTGAGATAGCCGGGATTCAATGCGCGTGCCTGCTCCTCAAGCAACCCACACTGCGTGCTTATAGCGGCTTTCCGAAGCATTGCCAGACCGCTTCCGGCCACCTGTGGATTGGGATCCAGCATGGCGGCGACCACCCGGTTAACCCCTGCCTCAAGCAGTGCCTGGCTACAGGGACCGGTGCGGCCATGGTGGCTACACGGCTCCAAACTGACATAAACGGTGGCTTTGCCGGCTTCCGACCCGGCTTCCCGCAGGGCGTGGATCTCGGCATGCTCTTGACCCGCCCGCTGATGCCAGCCCTCGCCCACCACCGTACCGTTTTTGACGATAACGCAACCCACCCTGGGATTGGGATCGGTGCTGTACAACCCTCGTTCGGCCAAGCGAATGGCCCTCGCCATATGGGCATAATCGTCGCGGCTAAAGGGTATGGTCTCGGTCATGCTTCATCATCAATAAGCGGCAGTTGGCGTTGTTTCATTTCCGGTGACGGCTCCTGCTTCAGCCGATCGACTTCTTCGCGAAAGGCTTCCACGTCCTGAAAACTTCGATACACCGAAGCAAATCGGACAAAGGCCACCTGATCCAGCTCGCGCAAACCCTCCATAACCCATTCACCCAGGTCGCGAGAAGGTATTTCCCGTTCGCCACTATCACGCAAGCGGTTCTTGATCCGGTTGATCAGTGCTTCAATGGCATCGGCCTGCACGGGCCGTTTTTCCAACGAACGCACGATGCGGGAACGCAATTTGTCCTCGATAAACGCTTCACGCAAACCATCTCTTTTTACGATGGAGGGCAAGCGTAATTCGGCGCTTTCATACGTCGTAAAACGTTCACCGCATTGCTGGCAACGCCGCCGACGGCGCACCTGGGTCCCCTCACTGGCAAGTCTTGAGTCGACCACTTTGGTGTCGGGTGCCGAGCAAAAGGGACAGTGCATGGCTAGTTCTAATCGGTATATACAGGGTATTTTTTACACAATGTCGCGACGTGCTCCTTAACGGATGCGATCACCCGCTCGGAGGGATCCTGCAAAATATCGCATATCCAATGGGCCAACTGCCGGCAATCGTTTTCGTCCATACCGCGGGTGGTTACCGCGGGAGTACCGATACGAATACCGCTGGTTACAAATGGCGATTGGGGATCATTGGGTACGGCGTTTTTGTTGACCGTTATATTGGCCCGTCCCAAGGCGGCTTCGGCGTCTTTACCGGTCTGATTCTTTTCGATCAAATCCACCAGCATCAAATGATTGTCCGTTCCCCCCGATACCACCTTAAATCCACGTTCCATAAGTGCTTTCACCATGCTGCGGGCGTTTAACAGAACCTGCTGTTGATAGTGTTTAAATGCCGGTTGCAGGGCTTCCTTAAACGCCACGGCCTTGGCGGCTATCACATGCATCAATGGACCCCCCTGGCCGCCCGGAAACACCACGGAATTGAGTTTTTTCTCCAGATCCGACTGTCCCTTTGCCATGATGATGCCGCCACGCGGTCCTCGCAAGGTCTTGTGCGTGGTGGAGCTTACCACGTGAGCATAGGGAACCGGGCTGGGATACAGTCCGGCGGCAATAAGCCCCGCCGGATGGGCTATATCCACAAATAAATAAGCACCGACTTGGTCGGCCACGGCACGGAATTTCTCCCAATCCACGCTGCGCGAATACGCGCTGTAGCCTCCCACGATCATGTTAGGTTTGTGCTCTTTGGCCAAATCGGCCAACTGATCGTAATCGAGTAAACCGCTTACAGGGTCCAATCCATACTGCACACTATGGTAAATTTTGCCGGAAAAATTAACCGGGCTGCCATGCGTCAAGTGGCCGCCATCAGCCAGACTCATGCCCAAAATCACGTCACCGGGCTTTAACAAAGCTTGATAAACGGCGGCATTGGCCTGCGAGCCGGAATGCGGTTGAACGTTCGCATAATCCACATCAAACAGGGACTTAAGACGTTCAACAGCCAGTTGTTCAACAACGTCCACATATTCACATCCACCGTAATAGCGTTTACCTGGGTAGCCTTCCGCGTATTTGTTAGTCAAAACCGACCCTTGTGCCGCCAACACCATCGGACTGGTGTAATTTTCCGACGCAATTAATTCCACGTGCTCTTCCTGACGCCGGCTTTCCTGTTGGATGGCTGCCCACGTTTCCCCGTCAAAATCAGCGATCGTCTGCGTTTTGCTAAACATTCCCATTTCCTATTCGCGCGGTGAAAGGGTTTAAGAATACCTTATTTAGGTCGATATTGCATTGCATGGTATCCCTGCGGGGGGGATTCATCTTGATGACGTTATTAATCCAACCAAATAGTGGTGCTTATGACTGCTAAAACGTTTTTTGGTATTCGTGAAAGACTGTTGTTTTTGTTGCTAGTTGTTTTGGCCGTAAGTTATACCGCCGGCGCCTGGTATACCGGTTACTTCCAAACACAAACCCAAGCCGCCGCTGAACGCAAACGACTCGATAATATCACCGGTACAGTTGCTGATGCGCTGAGCGCCGCCGGTAATGGCGATACGCGGAAAGTAAGCGCTCTTCTGGATGCCTGGGTGGCGGCCGGTCGGTTCAGTTACGGAGCACTGACCGACGAAAATGGCATGGTGTTGGCCCAAGCCGGTCAAATTCTACAAAACACCAAGGCTAAAACCGTCAATCACGCGGTCGACCTCGAGCCCGGCCGGGGTATGGTCTTATTGCAGTTTCCACGCTATATCGCACCATCGCCGTTTGCCTATCTGCAAGCTAATCTTTGGTCCGGTGCGATCTCGCTATTAACCATATCGGTGCTGGCATTTGTCGTACTGACCCGCTACCTGGTGAAACCGTTGGCGGAAATACGTCGCAGCATTATGGAAAACGAAGATGTCGTTTTGGATGATTACAGCGAAGTTCATGATGATTTTGAACTCATACTACAACAGTTCCGCAGCTTTCACCGTCTTCGTGAACGCAATCGGGAAAAGTGGTCCGAACAAAACAAACAACTTCAGGCGCAGTTGGAGCATAGTCACCAACAACTCCAAGACCGGGAACGCAATCTGGAAAAAACCAAACAGGAACTGCAGCGCCTGGTCTATCTGGACCCGTTGACCGGCTTGTTTAACCGACACCATTTTGAAGAGCTACTCGGCGAGCATATCAAAGATGCCTTGCAACGCGGACAGCGCTACACCCTGCTTCTGATCGAGCTCGACCAACTTAAGTCCATCAATGACAATCACGACAGTACCGCCGGTAATTACGTCATAAAACAAATCGCCGCCCGACTGTCATCCGCTAAAGCAGGATGCGATACCTTGTGCCGGATCGGCGGCAAAACATTTGCCATGCTTTGCGCCAACGTTGATCAGGATAAAGCGGCGGTACTGGCCAGCTATTTACGTAATAAAGTGAGCGCCAGCAGTGTGCAATGGGAACATACACGATTTGACATTACGATTAGCGTAGGTTCCGCCAGCATTCCCGGTTCGGCGGGCATTGCCAGTGGTGACGAACTGCATAAAGCCGCCGCGGTGGCATTGCAATCCAGCCGCGGCAAGGGCGGCAATCATACCGTCCATTTTGATCAAATCATGGATCGGATGAAAAACCCTGAACCGGCCTGGCTGCCCAACATGGATCATCAGGTCAGTATCACAGGCTAAAAAACGCATGCCGCGGTGTTCGTTGACACACCGCGGCTCATAATCAGCCTAAGGATAAGTTCCCGGACCGCCGCCACCGGCAAACTCTTCGCCCTCTTTTGCCACCGGCATCAAATCTTCCTTGTTGACGCCCATCAGCAACGCCGTGATACTGGCCACGTAGATGGACGAATAGGTTCCGACCACAATGCCGATAATCAAAGCGAATGAAAAACCAAAAATGACACTGGGACCGAATGAAATCAAAGCAATCAACACCAATAAGGTGGTGGCCGAAGTCATTAACGTACGCGACAGGGTCTGATTCAGGGAACGGTTGATAATTTCCACCGGTGTACCTTTGCGCATTTTACGAAAGTTTTCCCGAATCCGGTCAAAAACGACGATGGTATCGTTTAGCGAATACCCGATAACCGCCAAAATCGCCGCCAACACGGTTAAGTCAAATTCGATACTAAACACTGAAAAGACCCCGGTTACAATAATCACATCGTGCATCAGGGCAAATATAGAGCCTAATGCAAAGCGTTTTTCAAATCGCAGCCAGATATAGACCAAAATGGCGCCCAGCGCGATCAATATGGCAATACCGCCCTGGTCGCGCAACTCCTCGCCAATCTGCGGACCGACCTCTTCCTGACGTGTGGATTTCACTTCCTGATCGATTTTATTGCGTAATAATTCCATCACGGCCAATGCATGGGACTTTGTTTTGACCCCGCCGGCATCGACCTGTGTCGCTGCATTTTTATCCAGTTCCAGTTTGGCTTTTTTATCCGGCGAAATACGAATCAACATGTCAAAAGGACTGTCCAACTGCTGGACGCGCGGCTTGTAATCGGCGTCTTCCAGTACGTCGCGCACCGCTTGCACTTTGACGGATTTGGAAAACTTCACCACCAGAATCACGCCGCCTTCAAAATCGATGCCTTTGTTAAATCCCATGAAAATAAACGACAGAATGGCAATCAGGATCAGGCTACCGGAAAAAATCATTGCAGTTCGGCGTTTTCCCATAAAATCAATATTCAAATTGTTTCGCAAAATTTCCATAGCGGATCCTTAAATGGACAGTTTCGACACGCGTTTACGGCCGTACCAGATATTGACGACGGCACGGGTACCCATGATGGCGGTAAACATTGACGTCGCAATACCGATTCCCAACGTCACAGCAAATCCACGGATCGGACCGGTACCAAACAGCCATAAAACGAGTGCCGCAATAAAGGTGGTGATATTCGCATCGGCGATAGTACTTAGCGCCTTTTCATAGCCGGCCTGAATACTGGATTGCGGTGTATTACCGTTGCGAATCTCCTCTCGTATGCGTTCGAAGATCAAGACATTGGCATCTACCGCCATACCCACGGTCAATACGATACCGGCAATTCCCGGCAAGGTGAGCGCGGCATGCAACATGGACATAATGGCGACGATCAGCACCAGGTTAAACAGCAAGGCTAGATTTGCCACCAAACCGAATACGCGATAATAAACCGCCATAAATGCCAGCACTAAAACAAAACCGACCATCACCGACACAAATCCCATATGAATATTAGCTTTGCCCAGTGACGGGCCAATGGTGCGCTCTTCGACAATTTCGATCGGAGCGGCCAATGCGCCAGCCTGCAATAGAATAGCCAATCGCGCGGCTTCGCGCTGGTCATCCAGGCCGGTGATCATAAAACTGCGCCCCAAGCGGTCTCGGATCTGGGCGACGCTGATCACGTCTTTGATGGTGACTTTTTCCTTGACGTACTTGCCTTCCTCGATGACCGGTTTACCGTCTTTGAGCTTGGTGACTTTTTTAATTTCAATAAACACGATAGCCATATCGTCGCCGACACGTTCCTTGGTGTATTTGGTAAACCGGCTGCCGCCCACATCATCCAGGGTAATAAACACCGCGGGGCTGTTACTGCGTGAATCGAAACCGGCATTGGCCCGTGTGATGGAATCGCCGGTTGCCAGCACCCAATTTTCCAGGCGTACAGTGGCTTTACTGTCCCGTCTTTTAAACCCTGTACTGCGGGTCGTGGCATGAGGACCGGTGGTTTTGGCGACCATGCGAAATTCCAAGGTGGCCGTGGCGCTTAAAATGTCCCTGGCCTGGGCCGGATCGGAGACACCGGGCAGTTCCACGACAATACGCCGAACACCTTGACGCTGCACCACCGGCTCGGATACGCCCAAGGCGTCGATACGTTTGCGTATGGTAGTCACATTTTGCTTGACGGCAAAGTCACGGATTTCCTTGATGCCGTTTTCATTCAAGGTAACCTTAAGGACACCCTTGCCATCATCCTCGCTTTCGGAAAATAAGACATTACTTAATTCCTTGCGCAAAATGGTTGAAGCTTTGTCCCGCAAGCTGAGCGAATCGAGCTTAATATAAATACTGTCTCTCCCCTGAGGGGTGACTGCCAGGTAATGAATATAGGCTTCACGCAATTCGCTGCGTACATTGTCCGCCATGCGATCCAGCGCCTGCAGCACCGCCGCATCCATATCCACATCCATCAGGAAATACACGCCGCCGCGCAAATCCAGCCCCAGGTTCATCGGTGTACCGCCGAGGGCGGCCAACCAGCCCGGCGTGGTGGGTAAGCGGGTAAAGGTGATGAGATAGCCACGGGGAATACTGTTGAATATGGCGTCACGGGCTTTGTTTTGTATCTCTTCGTCTTCGAAACGATAGGTCAGGATTTTGGCCTCGCTGTCAAGCTTGGAGCTGATAAAAACCAGCTTTTTTTCCTGCAGCACAAAATCCAGCTGTTTTTTTAGGTTACTATTCACGGTAAATTCGTCGCTTATCGGTGAAATTTGAACCGCGGCCTGCATGGGATAAAGATTCGGCAAACCGTATACCGTAGCCAGCACCAATATGGCGGCAATCAAAATATATTTCCAAAGCGGATATTGATTAATCATGTGATTGTTGTCCTAGAAAGCTTATCGCATCGTTTTTCTAAAGGTCGGACTTAATCGTACCCTTCGGTACCAAAGCATGGACTGCATGTTTTTGCGACCGGATGAGAACCCCGTCGCTGATTTCCAGCAGGAGATAATTATCACCGATATCACTGATTTTGCCCAACATGCCGCTGCCCGTGACGATTTCATCGCCTTTTTGCAGCGAGGACAACATGGTCCGCTGTTCTTTTGCACGTTTGCTCTGTGGACGAATTAAAAAGAAATAAAACACGGCGACCATCAAAGCGATCATGATCAGAATATCGTAAGGACCACCGCCACCGGATTGCGACTGAGCATGCGCTTCACTGATGAATCCCATGTTTCTCCTCTTTCGTTATTTCAGTTGCTTGTGAGGCGCCAATTATGCCATATCTGTGAGACTTTGCACGCGATCGGCGTAAAAATCACTTACAAATCGTCGTAATACTCCCCCGCTGATGGCTGCACGCAGCTCCTGCATCAGATTCTGGTAATAAAAAAGATTATGGATAGTATTAAGCCTGGAGCCGAGAATTTCATTCGCCTTAAATAAGTGGTACAGATACGCTCGGGAGTAATGCCTGCATGTGTAGCATGTGCATTGCTCATCCAGGGGATTGGGGTCATCACGATATCGGGCATTGCGTATTTTAATAACGCCCTGGCGGACAAAAAGTTGACCGTTACGTGCGTTTCGGGTAGGAATGACACAATCAAACATGTCGATACCGGCGCAAACCGATTCCACAATATCCTCCGGCAACCCAACCCCCATCAAATAGCGTGGTTTTTCGGCCGGCATTCGCGGTGCCAAGCCGGCCACCATCGCACGCATGATTTCCTTCGGCTCTCCAACGGATAAACCGCCCAGGGCGTAGCCGTCAAAACCCATTTCCATCAAGGACTGCAAGGACTCTTCCCTCAGCGACATAAACATGCCGCCTTGCGCGATGCCGAACAGGGCGGCCGGGTTATCGCCGTGAGCTTGCCGGCAGCGCTTCGCCCAACGCATGGACAAACGCATGGAGTCCGCGGCAACCGATTCTTCCACCGGATAGCCCGTACACTCATCAAGCACCATGACAATATCGGACCCCAATTCACGCTGAATGGACATGGCTTTTTCAGGGTCCAAAAAAACCTTGGCACCGTCTATCGGTGAACGAAAATCCACACCCTGTTCGGAAATTTTCCGCATGGCCCCCAGGCTGAACACTTGAAATCCGCCTGAGTCAGTCAAAATCGGCCCTTGCCAATGCATAAAATCATGCAGGTCACCGTGCAGGCGAATAATCCCGGTACCTGGACGCAACCATAGGTGAAAGGTATTGCCCAATACAATCTGCGCCCCGATACCCAACAGCTCTTCCGGCGTCATAGCCTTGACCGTGCCATAAGTACCCACCGGCATAAACGCAGGTGTGTCGACCACACCGCGGGCAAACACCATTTGACCGCGACGTGCATGGCCGTCTTGATGACTGAGGGTAAATTTCACTATTCGATAAACATGGCGTCACCGTAACTGTAAAAACGGTACGCTGAAGCAATGGCATGGCCATAGGCGGTGTTAACAAACGGTTTTCCGGCAAAAGCACAGACCAGCATAAGCAACGTGGATTTGGGCAAATGAAAATTGGTGATCATAGCATCCACCCATCGAAAACGGTATCCTGGGTAAATAAAAATAGCCGTTTCCGCTTCATAGAACCGGCTTCGTACCGGCAAAGGATCGGGAAGGCTCTCCAGACAACGTACGCTGGTGGTGCCCACCGCGACAATGCGTCGTCCTTCCCGCCGGGCCCGCGCAATCCGCCGCAGACTCTCGCCGCTCACGCGCATGCGTTCTGTGTGCATAATGTGGTCTTCAAGCCGTGTGCACCGCACAGGGGCAAATGTGCCCATCCCTACATGCAGGGTGATAAACGTCTGCTGGATGCCCCGATCGCTTAAGTCTTTTAATATATCTTGGTTAAAGTGAAGGCCGGCGGTGGGTGCGGCCACCGCTCCAGGGTATTTGGCAAACACCGTTTGGTAGCGCTGGGCATCGGTGGCATCATCCTGCCGGTCGATATACGGCGGTAAAGGCACATGCCCGTCACGCTCCAGCAAAGCTTGTACAGGATCCCCGCAATAAAGTTCGTATAATTCGCCTTTTCGGCCACGCACGGTCAACGGAGTCTGGCTGGGTTGCACCATCAAGCGCATACCGGGTTTCGGCGACTTGCTGGCGCGAATCTGTGCCAACAGGGAGTGCTCGTCAAGCAATCGTTCAGTCATAATTTCAATGCCGCCGCCGGTTTCCTTGACCGCAAGTAACCTGGCTGGCACTACCCGTGTGTCATTGAACACTAACAGATCGCCTGGCCGTAGTATCTCAATCAAATCCCTGATTCGGCGATCGAAAATACCTTGATCCTCTCGACGTGCGTGTAACAGACGGGCGTCGGTGGGCCGTGCCGCCGGTCGCTGAGCGATAAGCTCCAGCGGTAAATTATAGTCAAAATCATCACTACGCATGGGAAAGCATTATAGTCATTACCCACGAAGATTTTATCAGAATTTGATCACTTGATTAATTTTTAGTCAACAATAGTGAAAGCCATTTAACTATTTGCATTTGCTGATTCGTTTACATAAACTTCGCAGTTCCCGTGTGCCGAGGTGGCGAAATTGGTAGACGCGCCAGACTCAAAATCTGGTAGTGGCAACACTGTGAGAGTTCGAGTCTCTCCCTCGGCACCACTTTATAATATGCTTTCCAACGGGCTTAACGAACCATGACAGGAACCCAGTTCAGGCTGGAAGTCAGACCGAAAATACCTGAACGGCTATTTCGGCTGCGCGAACTCGCCAACGATTTACTCTACAGTTGGGACAGGCAGGTTCGCGGCCTGTTTGCGCGCCTGGATTGGGATTTGTGGACCGAATGCGGTCACAACCCCAAACTATTTTTACGTCGTGTTGCCCAGGAAATTCTGGTAAACGCTGTCGACGATAAAATCTTTATGGAGGATTATCACCGTGTGCTGTCGGCTTACGATAGTTATCACAATGAACGGCTGACTTCCCATTATGAACGGGCATTGGATCCCAGCCTGGATACCGTGGCCTATTTTTGCGCCGAATTCGGTTTTCATGAGAGTGTCCCGATTTATTCGGGTGGTTTGGGTATTTTAGCCGGCGATCATTGCAAAGCGGCCAGCGACACGGGTATACCGTTTGTTGCTATCGGCCTGTTGTACAGGCAAGGTTATTTTTCTCAAACCATCGACGGACACGGCCACCAGATCGCCCACTATAAACCCACCAATTTTGCCGATTTACCCATCGACATAGCCCGTGACAGCGAGGGCCGGGAGATAACGGTGTCATTGGATTTTCTCGAACGCCCGGTACATTTAAGGGTGTGGAAAGTCAAAGCCGGACATATCACCATCTATCTGCTGGACAGCGATTTAACAGCCAACCATGAAAAAGACCGGGAAATAACCTACCAGCTGTACGGCGGTGATATACATACCCGTATCCAACAGGAAATCGTGCTAGGCATCGGCGGGGTTCGCGCACTGCGGGCGCTTAACATCAAACCCACTGTATGGCATATCAACGAAGGCCATTCAGCCTTCCAAATCCTGGAACGCTGTGTGGAACTGTGCAAGCAGAATCTCGATTTTGGAACCAGCCTGGAATATGTCGGTGGATCCACGGTATTCACCACACACACGCCGGTTTCCGCGGGCCATGATTTATTTGAACACCCCATCATCGGCGCTTATTTGGAAAACTACTGTAAAAACGCCGGTATACCTTGGCATAGGTTTCTGTCCCTGGGTGAGACGCCCGCCCATCCCCAAGGCTTTAACATGACGGCATTGGCATTACGCGGTTCGCGCTTCCATAACGGCGTCAGCCGTATTCACGGTCGGGTGGCCTCGGAAATGGAATCCTATATCTGGCCGCAAGTGCCATCCGAAGAAAACCCCATCGGTCACGTGACCAACGGCGTTCACCTGCCCACCTTCCTGGCTTGGGAATGGGCTAATTTATTTTACCGCCGGCTTGGCGGTGGCTGGCGCAATGAATTATGTAATAATGCATTTTGGGATTGCATCGACCAAATACCCGATCACAGTTACTGGAGTGTGCACCAGTCATTAAAAGCGGTCATGCTTGAAGAAGTCCACCGTCGCGCCGTGCTTCAACACCGGCGAAACGGTTGGAGCCAGGCCCAAATTGAACGGCTTACCCGCCAGCTTCGCTCTCACGATACGGATTTTCTGGTATTCGGTTTTGCCAGGCGGTTTGCCACCTATAAACGCGCGGCTCTCATCTTTTCCGATCCAAAGCGCCTGGCCCGACTGCTTGGCGATCCGCAACGACCGGTGATACTTATATTTGCCGGCAAGGCCCACCCCAATGACGAACCCGGCCAGAAACTTATTCGCATAATTCATGAGACAGCCCATAAACCGGAATTCGAAGGAAAAATTGTCCTGCTCGAGGGCTACGACTTATCCTTGGCCCGCAAGCTGGTGATGGGCGTGGATGTCTGGCTTAACACACCGGCCTATCCCCTGGAAGCAAGTGGCACGTCCGGCCAGAAAGCCGGCATTAACGGAGTCATCAACTTAAGCGTTTTAGACGGCTGGTGGGGAGAAGGCTACGATCCGGAAACACAAAACGGTTGGGCGATCACTCCGCACAACCCGCACTTTGATCCAAATTACCGTGATCAGGAAGAGGCCCAGGATCTTCTTGATATTATCGATCACCAGATCATTCCACTATACTACGATCGTAACGGTTACGGTTACTCGGAAAAATGGGTAAAAAAATCCAAAGCTTCGATGAAAAGCATTATTCCTCGCTTTAACGCCCAACGCATGTTGTTGGACTATGTCAACAACTTCTACGGACCGGCCAGTGAAAAACACCGCATGCTCAGTAAAAATGATTTTGCGCCGGCCAAAGAACTGGCGCAGTGGAAAGATAAAATCTACCAATACTGGGACAATGTAAAAATTCGCCGGGTGGACAATGCCCCGGAAGAAATCAACTCGGGATTTGCCTTGCCGATTCAAGCGGCGGTTAAACTCAGCGGCCTGGATGACCACGACGTTATTGTCGAGTGTCTGATTGGCAAACAGCAGCGCGGTGAGTTTGTCTCGCACAGCTGTCACCGCTTATTGCCCGGCGGCGTCAACGATACCGGCGAGACCATTTACAGCGTCGACCTGTTGCCGACCTTACCCGGGCTGCAATACTATCAGATTCGCGTCTTTCCTCACCACGCACTGATGAGTCATCGCTTCGAAACCGGAAAAATGCTCTGGCTTTAGTGGCCCTTACCCCGTGATAAGTCTTGCAACACCGCGCTAACGTGGCGGTGTTTTCCATTGAAGTTTTATCGATTGCGGTTGATAAATCGCAAGTTCCGGGGAGATTTTTTTACCCTGGTATACGGCATCCACCTACATATATGCCCGGCTCCAGCACCGGACCGGTATAATAAACCCGCCCCAGTCAGCATACTGTTCCGAATCGTTTTTGTCACTCAAACGACAGTTCAAACGAGCGACCTGTACGACCCATGCCGACAGCATCCGGACGTTGTAACTTTATGCAAGACGCTTATGCCGGCGGCAAACGGGTATTTTCACGATTTGCCGGTCCACTAGCGTTTACAGCGCATTTCAGCGGTGAGCCTATCAATAAACCCGCACCGTTGCCGAAACGTTTCCACCCGCAGCTTTGGCCAATTAAATTAGTGTGGTATGTTCGTTTACGTATCCACAAGACAGTCCCGGCGTAAGTTGGGTGACCATCGCTGCAGCCGGTATAAAACAGCATCTTCCGTTTCCCGGTCGGACAACTGGTCCATGGCCGACAAAAAGTCGGTTTTGTTTAAATATAGGATTTTTACGTCCGGGCACTGTTGCATGACTGCTGTGGCGTTGTCGACGGACATCTCACCCCACTGGCCGCTTTGTGCGTGGCCGAGAAAACTCACCCTGCTTGCGTCAAGGTTTTTGCAAACGTCCGGTGTGCAAAAAAATATCAGATTCATGAGGGATGCGGCTACGGCTCGAGCGTCGATAGCTATGTACCCATGAGAAACCCGGCAGGAGCATACCAACACAGTATCGCAAGGACGCGGATCATGCCCCACGCTGCGGCGGCCAGGACGGCCACCCGGGACGAGGATGCTGGTCGTTACCAGCGCCACCGTCCCGAGCAAACCCTGCTCTATCGGGTCGTCGAAGAATATTACCCGACGTTCGCTGGTCATTTGGCGGAGCAGGGCAGGGAATTACCGGGTTATGTGCAACGCGAGTTCGAAGACTACCTCCAATGCGGCTGTCTCGAATACGGTTTTTTGCGGGTGCGTTGCGAGTCCTGTCACGCCGAGCACCTCGTCGCCTTCAGT